>JAABUN010002905.1_pt1 | contig 28418 bp, 26 predicted proteins | sample 5559311 | NCBI WGS metagenome assembly JAABUN01 (sample SAMN10711877, study PRJNA513370) | rock metagenome | isolation source: Antarctica rocks | place: Antarctica: Victoria Land, Siegfried Peak sud
GCGTAAGATTGATTACTACCACGAAATTTAATGAAAAAAGTTTGCGTCATCGGCGGCGGAATTTCGGGGCTTTGCGTCGCTTACCGGCTTAAGAAAAAAGGCGTTGACGTTTTGCTGGTTGAACGAAACGCGGCGTGCGGCGGGAATATTCAAACCGAACGGGACGGCGATTTTTTGATTGAATGGGGACCGAACAGCGTTTTGCGGTCGCCGCATTTGCTTGAATTAGTAAAAGAAATCGGTCTTTTGGACGAAATCGCAAACGCCAATGCGACTTCAAAAAAAAGATACGTCGTGCGCGGCGGCAAACTTCGCGCTTTGCCTTTGAGCGTTGCCGGATTGATTCGCACAGAGTTTTTTTCGGGTGCGACGAAATTGAAAATTTTGCGCGAGCCGTTTCTCAAATCAAAATCAGACGAAAACGAAAGTGTTTCAGCTTTTTTTCGCCGCCGTTTCGGGCAGGAAATCGTCGATTACGCGCTCGACCCGTTTGTGTCGGGAATTTACGCGGGCAATCCTGAAAAGTTGAGTGTTCAATACGCTTTTCCGCGACTGTTTGAATTGGAAAACGCACACGGCGGCGTTTTGCGTGGCTTCTGGAAAACGCGAAACGAAAACAAAATCGCGCCGGAATTTAAAAACATTTCGCGCACGCTGTCGTTTAAAAACGGGATGCGAACGATAATTGAAAAACTTGTCGAACTATTGCCTGATGAAATAAAAACTGGTGTGGAAGCATCGGAAATTGTTGAAACGGAAAACGGAAAGTGGAAAATTAAAACGAATGATGAGGAAATAAACGCTCAATCGTTTGATGCAATTGTTGTTGCCGCGCCTTCGTTTGTCGCCGCGAAATTGATTGAAAATCTTAACAATGAACTTGCCGAAAAATTAAACGAAATTTATCATCCGCCGCTTGCCGTCGTCGTTTCGGCTTTTAGAAAACAAGACGTAAAATTCGATTTAGACGGATTTGGTTTTTTAGTGCCGAAAGTTGAAGACAGACGTATTCTCGGAAGTCTTTGGAGTTCGGTGATTTTTGAAAACCGCGCGCCCGAAGATTTTTATCTGATGACGACTTTTATCGGCGGCGCGAGGAACGCCGAATTATTTAATGAATCGGACGAAAGTTCGTTTCAGTTGGCATTTGACGAATTGAGTGATTTGCTCGGTTTGAAGAACAAACCGGTTTTTCAGAAAATACGGCGCTGGGCGAAAGCGATTCCGCAATACAATCTCGGTTACGGGAGAACGGTCGAAGCGATTGAGAGATTCAAGCGCGAAAATGAAGGAATTTTCTTTTGCAGCAATTTTTATCGCGGCGTATCGGTCGGCGATTGCGTTAAAAGCAGCTTGACGGCGAGCGGTGAAGTTTTGGATTATCTGACTGACTTTTAAATTGTTCGGCGAGTTATTTAACCGCAGATAAACGCAGATTTTCGCAGATAATCATTAACAGCTTTGAAGTTTGATTATATGAATAAGTATATTTCTCCGGCGTTTCCGGTTACGCGGTTACGGCGGCTTCGCAAAAATGCCGTTTTGCGCGATATGTTCCGCGAAACAGTCTTAACTAAAAAAGATTTTATATTTCCGCTTTTCATTGTCGAAGGAAACAACATTAAAAAAGAAATTGGTTCGATGCCAAATATCTTTCAAATGTCGGTTGATGCTGCCGTAAAAGAATGTGAGGAGTTATTAAACTTGGGTATCAAAGCCGTAATTTTATTCGGCATTCCCGAACACAAAGACGAGACTGGAAGCGGCGCATACACGGAAAACGGAATTATTCAAAAGGCTATAAAAGCCATCAAAAAAAGTTTCCCTGAAATGCTTGTAATAACCGATGTCTGCTTGTGCGAATACACTTCTCACGGGCATTGCGGCGTGATTGAAGACGGCGACGTGCAGAACGATAAAACGCTTGAACTGCTTGCCGAAGAAGCGTTGTCGCACGCGCGAAGCGGCGCGGATATTATCGCGCCGTCGGATATGATGGACGGGCGTGTCGGGCGCATTCGGCGGATTTTGGACGAAAATAATTTTACAGAAATTCCTATAATGGCTTATTCGGCGAAATACGCTTCGGCTTTTTATGGACCTTTCCGCGAAGCCGCCGAAAGCGCGCCGCAGTTTGGCGACCGCAAATCTTATCAAATGGACGCGGGCAATTCCGACGAAGCGATGCGCGAAATCGCGCAGGATATTTCCGAAGGCGCTGACGTTGTAATGGTTAAGCCGGCGCTCGCTTATCTCGATATAATTCGCCGCGCCAAAGATGAATTTAACTTGCCGGTTGCCGCGTATAACGTCAGCGGCGAATATGCGATGATAAAAGCGGCGGGCGCAAGGGGCTGGATTGACGAGAAACGCGCAATGCTGGAAATGCTTTTGAGTATCAAACGCGCGGGCGCGAACGTAATTATTACTTATTTTGCAAAAGATGCGGCGCGATTGATTTAAGAAAATTTGTCCGCTGCGGACAATTATTTGTTTTATAAAATGAATACTTCAAAGAGTGACAAATTATTTGCCGAAGCGCAAAAGCATCTGCCGGGCGGCGTTAATTCGCCCGTTCGTGCCTTCAAATCGGTCGGGCGCGCGCCGCTTTATATAAAAAAGGCGAAAGGCGCGAAAATGGTTGACGTTGACGGCAACAAATTTATCGATTATATCGGCTCGTGGGGTCCGATGATTCTCGGACACGCGCATAAAAAAGTCGTCAAAGCCGTAAAACACGCGGCAAACGACGGAACGAGTTTCGGGGCGAATAACGAGCAGGAAATAAAGCTCGCCGCGATAATAAAAAAATTCGTGCCGTCGGTCGAGATTGTGAGAATGGTAAATTCCGGCACGGAAGCGACAATGAGCGCGATGCGGCTTGCCCGCGCATTTACCGGAAGAAATAAAATTATTAAATTTGAAGGTTGTTATCACGGACACGGCGACGCCTTTTTGATAAAAGCCGGTTCGGGCGTGGCGACTTTGGGTTTGCCCGATAGTCCGGGCGTAACAAAATCAACGGCGAAAGATACTTTGACCGCCGTTTTTAACGACATCGAGTCGGTTTATAAATTGGTCAGAAAAAACAAGAATGAAGTAGCGGCGATTTTCATCGAGCCGGTCGCGGGAAATATGGGGCTTGTCGAATCGGATAAGGATTTTTTAAGCGCTTTGCGCGAGCTTTGCACGGTTGAAAATATCGTTTTGATTTTCGACGAAGTGATGACCGGCTTTCGCTTGGCGCGCGGCGGCGCGCAGGAGCTTTACGATATAAAACCGGATTTGACGACGTTCGGGAAAATCATCGGCGGCGGTCTTCCCGTCGGCGCATACGGCGGGCGGCGCGAGTTGATGGAAATGATTGCGCCGCAGGGAAATGTTTATCAAGCCGGAACTTTGTCGGGAAATCCGCTGGCGATGACGGCGGGTTTTGAGACTTTGAAGATAATCGACGACGATAAAGATTTTTATAAAAATCTGGAAACAAACTGCGAATATCTTTACAAAGGCTTGCGCGAAGCGACGGAAAAGCTATCGCAAAATTTAACTTTTAACCGCTGCGGCTCGATGTTCACGTTGTTTTTTACACCGGAAAAAGTTACTGATTTCGCGTCGGCAAAAAAATCCGATGTGAAATTGTTCGCGCGCTATTTCAACGCGATGCTCGAACGCAGCGTTTATCTGCCGCCGTCGCAGTTTGAAGCGTGTTTTGTTTCGTCCGCTCACACAAAAAAAGACTTCGACAAAACCGTCGCCGCGCACGTTTCGGCGATGAAAGAAATTTTTTAATAAGCGGGAATATCTTCGGTTTTAACTGTTCAATCCTACTTATTTGCTCGTTTATAAACACTTTGGGCGAAAGAATTGTAATATTCGACGGGCGCGAGGTCGTCGGTTAAAATCTCCTCGCCGAGAGTTAAATTTTTCTTATAAAGATGCGCGAGAAGTTCGGCGATTGGAGCGTCATCGCTTTCTGTTTGTGAAGCGTTTTTTTCTTTCAATGCAACGATTATCAAGTTTTGCAGTTGCTCGTCCGTGTAATCAGCGTTGACTTTGAAAAGATATACGCGCGGGAAAACTTCGGCGTAAGTTTTTAATTCCGCCTGTAGGAAACGGCTCGCGTCGCCTTTTATTGCGCCGCCGAGATTGAAAATTACAACGCCGTCGTCGGTCAAAGCGCGGTCGATTTTTTTAACCGCTTCGACTGTCGTTAATTGAAACGGCACGGAGAGAAGCGAGCCGAAAGCGTCCATAAAAACGGCGTCATATTTGCGCGCTTCGACGCGGTTCAGATAAACTCTGCCGTCTTCGTGAATAATTTTGAGACGCGGATTTTCGGGCAGATTAAAAAACTTTTTGGCGATTTCCGTCATCTGCGGGTCGATTTCCACTACGTCCATTTCCGCCTTTTCGTAACGATGCAAGTATTCTTTCGCAAATGAGCAGCCTGCGCCGCCGACGAGCAGTGAGCGTTGAAAATCCGGTTTGAAATGACGAATCAAATGATAATAGCGCGCGTATGGAAAAACCGAATTGTCAGAATCGCCGCCGTCCAGAAACATTCCCGACTGAATAAAAAACGGGTCGGTAACAAGCGCGCGAATCGGTCTGTCGGTTTTGGCATCGGTGGTTTTGAAGATTTGAACGCGGCTGTATTCGGTGTCGATGTCGTGAAAATCATTTGTCCGCGCGAGATAATTATTTTTTAGCTCGTTTGCGCCGATGCCGAAAATGAAAACGATTAAAATCGACAGATTAACGGGCGCGGCGCGAAAACCGGCGAGCAGAATCGAAAGCCCGATTAAAGCCGCAGCGATAAAATAAAGCGTTCGCTCGCTGCCGACAAACGGAATTAAAACAAAACCGGCAAGAAAAGTTCCCAAGATACTGCCGACGGTCGAAAGCGCGTAAAGTCTGCCGACGGTTTTGCCCGAATCGGCGAGCGATGTGATTTTTAATTTTACGGCGTAAGGCGCGACGAATCCGAGCAGAACGGCGGCGGGCGCAAAAAGCAGAAGCGCGGCGAGCAAAGTTTTTATCTCCAAAACGAGCGGGCTTTCCGCGACAAAAGACAAAATCAAATCTTTCAGCAAAATCGTAACCGAAACCGCGCCGCCCGCGAGAAATACGACAAACGCGAGATTTTTAACGTCCGGTCGGCGGTCTGCAAACTTGCCGCCCAAATAATAGCCGAGACTTAACGCGCCGAGAATAACCCCGATTAAACTCGTCCAGACATAAGTCGACGCGCCCAAGTAAGGCGAGAGCAGGCGCGAGCCGATAATTTCGTAAATCATCACGAGCGCGCCGCAGACGAAAACCGTTAAATCAAGCGTAAACTTTTTGAGAAGCATAATTGTCGTAAAACGGACAAGTCAATTTCCGCTTCAATTATAAAAATAAAACTCGCGCCAACGAAAAATTGGATGCGAGTTTTATACAAAAAATGCGGAGACATCTCCGATTTTACTTATCGTTCGTCGAAGCGGTCGCCGTTTTTTTTTCGGCTGTTTCGTTTACAAATGTCAGCCATTGCGCGTTATCCGGCGCGGGACGCTGACCGCGAATGACGGCGAAATATTCTTCCTGCAATCGTTTGGTTACTTCGCCGCGCTTGCCGTTGCCGACCGTGATTCGGTCAACGGAACGAATCGGCGTGATTTCGGCGGCTGTGCCGGTGAAAAACAATTCGTCCGCCAGGTAAAGCGCGGCGCGCTGAACGGTTGTTTCCTGAACTTCGATGCCAAGCTCGCGCGCGATTTTTATAACCGAATCGCGCGTAATTCCGGGCAGAATTGCAGCACCGAGCGGCGGCGTAATCAATCTGCCGTCGTTGACGAGAAAAAGATTTTCGCCCGAACCTTCAGAAACGTAACCTCTGTCGTCGAGCGCGATGCCTTCGCTGAAGCCGCCCAAAATCGCTTCCATTTTGATAAGCTGCGAGTTCATATAATTTGCGCCCGCCTTAGCCATTGCGGGCAGGGAATTGGACGTGATGCGCGTCCAGCTCGAAACGCAAACATCGACACCCGCTTCGATTGCTTCTTCGCCCAAGTATTTTCCCCAATCCCAAACCGCGATGTAGCTTTCGACCGGATTCGGAAACGGGTTGACGCCGAATGCCGGTTTTTCTTCGTTTAAACCGCGAAAAACAACGGGGCGAATGTAACATTCTTCGAGTTTGCTGTCGCTCACTAAATCGACAGCCGCGCGGCAAAATTCGTCGCGGTCAAATTTTATATCCATCCGGTAAATTTTCGCCGAATTTAAAAGACGCTGCATATGTTCGGTGAGGCGAAAAATCGCCGTGCCGCGCTTCTCATCAGTAGAGTAAGCGCGAATACCCTCGAAAACGCTCGAACCGTAATGGATGGCGTGCGTCATCACGTGGACGCGGGCGTCTTTCCAATCGATAAATTCACCGTTGCGCCAGATTTTCGGCGCGATACGCATTGTGTTGACATCTTTTGACGACATTTATGTAAAAAACTCCTTTGTTTGTTGTTAAAATGAGAAATTTCCCCGTTGGCTAGAAACGATTAACCAAGCGGAGTTTCAGCAAAAAATTCCGTCTAATTTCGTTTCCTTGTAAGCATAATATAACGGCAATCGTTAAGCAAGAAACAGCAAAGTTTGCGGAGTTTGTAAAAATTATAAAATTAAAAAAAGAGTTTTGAGATTTTAAACTTTCTAAATCTCAAAACTCTTTTTACTGGCAAAACGCCGCAGACTTTACAAAATTCTGAAGCGCGGCGCAGTGTCCGCCTGACGGCTTTGAAAGGTTGCGCCGCCGCCGGTAACAGTAACGATTATCGGTACGTCGCCCGCGTTGTTTAATGCGGACGGCAAGGTGAAATCGACAGAATAAACGCCCGGTTCGCGCAGAACAGCGCCGGTGAGAATCGACGCGCCGCTGATGGTCTGGCTGCCGACTTGGATTGAAAAAGCCGTTGCCGGAACGCTTTCGACGCCCGTCAGATAAACTCTCAAAACGGTCGCCACACGCACGCCGCCTTTTTCTTCATCGGTCGTAACCGTGAACGGTTCGGTCGTTAAAACGCGGTTCGTCGCGTTGAAAATTCGAGCGCGTCCGTTCGGCGCGGCGACGGCGGAAAACGTGAACACATCCGGTCGCGCCGGAACGAGCGTCAGCGAACCTTTGTATTGCGTGCCGTTATCATTTATGACAATCGGATAAACCGTGCCGGCAGTCGCGGCGGCGAGCGCGGGCGGAACAACAAAGGTTGCTTCGCCCTGCATAACCGATTTAATTCCGGCAGCAGCACCATTAACGCTTATCGAAACGCCGCTTAACTCAATCGGCAAAGTAAATCGACGGTCGAGCGAGCCGACTGCCGTTTGCGCCGTAACGGGCGTTCCCGCGCCGTAATTGACAATTGCCAGTATGCCGGGCGATAAGCCCTGCACGGCGGCGGGTGTTTGTGTCGCCGTCGCAGGCGTCGGGACGGGCGAAGCAGAAACCGCCTGACGGCTCGCGCCCGTGAAAAAATTCAAAGTTGTCGATGATGTCGTCGCAACCGTCGGAATCAAAAGATAATACGCCTCGTTCGCTAAATCGCTGTTGCCCGTTCCGATTTCGGTCAGTCCGAGCGTGAACGACATACGCCGCACTGTATTGCTCGGAATCGGTTTGGTCGAAGCGAGTAAGTTACTCGACACGGGGAATTTGGTCAGTCGCGTAAAAGTAGTCGGCGCGCCGAGCGGAGTCGAATAAATTTGCGCCGGACGCGCCGCTTCGGGGTTAAAGCCGGCGGCGGCGGTTGCCGGAATTGTTCCGTCGGATTTAATGTTCAGGCGCGATTCAAAAACCAGCGTTTGCGGCGCTCCGGTCGCGGCGCTGTAATCGGTAAATCCGGGATAATGGCGAACGTCGCCGCCGGTTGCGCTCGCGTCGGCGTCGCTGCGCGGTCCGACGCGGCGAAAACTCGAAGCGTTCGCGTCGTATAGATAAAGCGCAAAAGACGTTTGATTTGCGCCGCCGTTTTCGTTCGCCAAGTCAGCGTAAGAATCAAACGCGATATAGCGTCCGTCAAGACTCATACGCCTGCCGAGATTGAAAACATTTAAGACTTCTCCGGCGGTCGTGCGCGTGGTTGTCGTAACCTGTTTGGCGGCGGTTGCAACAGGCTGTCCGGCAGCATTTAAATCGGTGTAAAAAATTTCGACGTTGCCGTCTGTGTTTGCGCCGCTCGTCATACCGACGACCGGATTGTTACCGTTGCTGAAAAAGGCGACGCGCGAGCCGTTGCCGGAAATCGACGGGTTGCCGTTGACAATCGGCGATGAAATCGTGCCGCGCGGCGTTTGCGTAATTTGCGCGGTCGCGCCGGTGCTGCGGACGTATGAAAAAATTTCGTCGTTGTTGTTCGGCGAAGCATTATTGACGCTACCCGTCGGCGCTAAATCGCGCGTCGAAACGAAGGCGAGATAGTTGCCGTCGTTGTTTAAGCTCGCTTCGCGGTTGTCGTCGGCGATAGTCGCGCTCGAAGTGGTCGTCGCGGCGGCGGGCGCGCTGCTTGCGACCGTGTTTGTAACCCGAATAAACGCGCCGCCGCTTAACTCGGTCGGCGCGATTTCACCGCCGCTCGACAAATCTGCGGCGGCGAGCGCCGGAATCTGGTAAAGCCACATTTCCGTATTGCCGTCGCGCGTCAAATTGTTGTTTCCGCTCGAATCGGTATACGCGTTGGCGTCAAAGCTGCCCGGATTTGTCGCGCTGTCAATCGGCGCAGCGGTCGAAGTGCCGGGAAAAGCGATTGTCGCGTTCGAGCCGAATGCAATCCAGCGCCCGTCGTTGCTCATCTGGGGACGAATGTTCGCAATTTCGACTTTAATGTTTGTGGCAAGAGTCGCCGCTTTGGTCGTGTCGATTAGAAGACTTCTCGTGTCGGTGATTTGATAAATGCGGCGCTGCGCGTAATCGAACAAAAACACTTCGCGGTTGCCGTCGGCGTTGCGCGGATTTTCCGTCGCAAGGTTTCCAGACGATTCAAAGACGACGAGTCGCCCGTCGCCGCTGATGCCGCCGACAAACGATTCGCGCGCCGAAGAAGAAATCTGCCCGATGACCGTATCGGCGGTCTGCGCCGAAACGAGCGAAGAACTCGCCAAAAAAGTGATAATAAATAAAAAGATAAAATTGCGAAATTTCACAAAATCCTCCAAAAAACCAGCTTGTCTAAAAAATTTTGAACTCGAAAAAAGGCTTTGAAAATTAAAGTTTGTTTTGAAACCCGAAACACTGCATTTTAAATGAAAAAAGGCAGTCGGGCAAGCAAACGGTAAATTAAAAAGAAATTGAGTTTGAAAAAACTTAATCTTTGATGCGCAAATCTTCCGATTTGGTTGACCGGCAGGCGAAAAATAAAAACAACAAACGGAACTGAATCAGCATATAATTTTCATTTTTTGTAAAAAATCAAAAAGCTTGCTTAATAAACTAAACCGACCGAAAAATCTGTTGTCGTCTGTGGATAAGGCTGTTAAAATCACTTTTGAATGACAGAGAAAAATTTCAGAGTGCGCCTGCTCAAGGAAAAAGACATCAACGAATGGTTTCGCCTGCGCAAAATGCTTTGGGAAGGCTCGACCGACGCCGAACATAAAGTGGAAATGCTCGACATTTACGAACATAAGGAAACGCAGCTCATTCTCGTCGCCGAAACGGATAACGGCGCGGGAAAGCTCGTCGGATTTCTTGAAGCGAGCATCAGACCGTTTGTCGAAGACTGCGAGAGCGACCACGTCGGCTATCTCGAAGGCTGGTTTGTCGAAAGCGCGTTCCGTCGGCACGGCGTCGGCGGAATGCTCGTGCGCACCGCCGAAGAATGGGCGCGGCGCAAAGGCTGTCAAGAAATGGCGTCCGACGCCGAAGTGGAAAACGAAACGAGCCTCAGCGCGCATCTCAAACTCGGTTACCAAGAAACTTCGCGCCTTGTTCACCTGCGCAAAGACCTCGATTAGAAAATGGAAAATGGAAAATTGAAAATGGAAAGTTCGGCGAGCAGAAATAAATTTCGCTCGGTTTTGTTTTGTGTTTTGAGTTTGATTTTGTGCGCTTTTTCCGCGCGCGCCCAATCGACCGACCAGAGTTTTCCGACACCGATAAAAAGCAACGAAATCGGCGGCAGAATTGCGGCGCGCGATGTCGGCGACGCGCGGCTGACCACTTATTTTTTCGTTTTCAACGGCACGCAGGGCGATATTTTTATCAATATTAAAACGGCAAATCTTGACGGCGACATCGACGTTTTCGCCGCCGAAAATCTACGTCCGCTGACGAAAATCACGGTTTTCTCCGATGTGCCGGAAAGCGAAACCGGGCGCGTGATTTATCTGCGAAAGCCGGAACGAATGATTCTGCGCGTGCAGGGACGCTCGCCGAACGACGCGCCGGCAACTTTTAACTTTAAATTCGCGGGCAGTTTCGCGCCCGCTTTATCGATTGCCGGAGCGGACGCGCCCGAACTGCCGCAGGTCAAAACCGGAAATCAAAGCGACGTTCAGGTCAATTCGGTCGGAACGATTATCGCGGTCAAGCCGAAACCCGCGCCGACGCCCAAAGAAATCGTCGCCGAAAATCAATCGCCGCGCAAAACGAGACAAACAACAAACAAAATCGACGATACGGCGGAGACGAAAAATTCCGAAGAAAAAACGAACGACGAAAAAATCGCGGAAGATTTGCCGCCTGACGCCGTGTCAAAACCTATCGTCGTCGTAACGGACAAAACTGTGGAAAACACGGCAGCGACGGCAACGGCAAAGAAACCGCGTAAAAGAGCCGCGCCGACCAGAAAATCACGAGCCGCCGCCGCCGATAAAACTTCGGGAGAAAATGCTGCCGCCGCTAAAAATGCCGCAGCGAAAAAATCGCCTGCGCCGAACGCTTTGGAAAGCGTGCGTTTGTTGATTTTGTTCAAAGACGGCACGAAAATTGAGCGCCAGATGAGCGAAGTTCTTCGCGTCGGGGTCGATAAAAGTGGCGTTTTAACATTGATAACAAAAGACGGCGCGATTGCGCGTTATTCGATTCTTGACGTGGCGAAAATGACGATTGAATAAAGTAAGAACTACAAAGTAAAAAACTAAAAGCGAAAGGTTTGCTTTTGAAAGTTACGCCGTTTATTTCTTGAAATTGTTTGTTTCGATTCGATTATAATTTCGCCCATTTTCCCGATGAACGATTACTGGCAGACGGCAAAACGCAAAATCGCTTTTCGTGAAAAAACACTTTTGATGGCGATTTTAAATCGAACGCCGGACAGTTTTAGCGACGCGGGCGATTTTTTTTCGATTGACGCGGCGCTCGCGCAAGCCGAAAAGTTTATTGAAGAAGGCGCGGACATAATCGACATTGGCGGCGAATCGACGCGCCCGTCGAGCGCGCCGGTTTCCGCCGAAGAAGAAAAGCGCCGCGTCGCGCCGCTCGTCGAAGCGATTGCGCAAAGATTTGACGTTCCCGTTTCGGTCGATACGACGAAAGCCGAAGTCGCCGAAAATGCTTTGAACGCGGGCGCAGAAATCGTCAACGATATTTCCGGTCTGAGGTTTGACGCGCAAATCGCGGAAGTCGCGGCGCGTTTCAATGCAGGACTTGTTTTAATGCACTCGCGCGGCGATTTTGCGACGATGCACAAGCAATCGCCGGTCGAAGATATTTTTGCCGAAATCTCAAACAGTTTTCGCGCCGCGATAAAAAAAGCCGAAGGTTTCACGGTTAAAAAAGAAAACATCGCGCTCGATGTCGGCATCGGTTTCAGCAAGACTTTTGAAAACAATCTGGAATTAGTAGCGAGATTAAATTTTTTCGCCGAAGAATTTAAAGAATTTCCGCTGCTTGTCGGCGCTTCGCGCAAATCTTTTATCGGTAGAGTTTTAAATGAAACACAGGCAAAAGAGAGATTGAACGGCTCGCTTGCCACAGCCGCGATTGCGATTTGGAACGGCGCGAACATCGTGCGCGTTCACGACGTTGGCGCGACGCTCGAAGCGGTTAAAATAATCGACGCGATAAAATCCAAACTTTAAATAAAGATTTATGGAACAGAAATTTCACTGCTCCGCGTGTAAAAACGTCGGCGGCAAAGACGGCTCGAAATACAAATGCGTTTCGCATAAATTTCTTTGCTCCGATTGCGTTACGGCGAAGGGTTTTTTACGACGAAATATGTTTGTAATAAGTGTGAGAAAGAAGCAATCGGATATGAATGGAACAACTCGAAAAAGAAATGGCAGCAAATATAATGAACAAATTTAAAAAGATTTTTCGCGCGTCGCTCGGCGCGGCGTTATTGTTTTGCGTGTTCGGTTTTACCGAATGCTACAAGCCGGTTACAAATTCGGGCTTGCCGTCGAACATCAAAAAAATCGCCGTTCCCGCGTTTCAATTCGAGGTCGAAGGCGCGCGCTACCGCGTCGAAACGCGCTTCACCGAAGCCGTCAGCCGCGAAATAATAAAGCGAGGACGCGGCTTGAAAGTGCAGGGAACGCGCGACGGCGCGGACGCCGTTATCGAAGGCACGATTCGCAATTTCAATTTTTCCGGCGTTCTGCTCGACCGGCAAGGACGCGCGCGCGTCTACGAAGTTACGATTACGGCGGCGGTTACGGTGCGCGATTTGAAGGCGAACAAAATTTTATACGATAACCAAAACTTGATTTTCCGCGACTCGTTTGAATTTAGCGAAGACCCGCGCTCGTTTTTCAACGAAGAAGACCCGGCGGTCGAACGTATGTCGCGCGCTTTTGCCGAATCTGTTGTTTCGACTATCGTCAACGGTTTGGGCGTGAAAGAGGAGAAATAGCCACAGAAGGCACAAAAGGACACAAAAAGGAAGAAAGCAAAAAAGACAAAAATTAAGATTAAAAACAAAAAAAGCATAAAAAATAATACGAAAATTAATACGAAAACAATAAAATATAAAAAGGAAACTTGAGTTTATGAATGATGTGGAAATATTGAAATTGTGTGATTTAATTCGGGAGACAAGTTACGCGATACATCGTTTTCATAGACACGGGCATCTTGAAAAGGTTTATGAGAATGCCTTAGCGCATCGTTTGCGAAAAGTCGGCTGCTGCGTCGAGCAGCAGTTGCCGTTAAAGGTTTTTGACGAAGACGGAATGACAATCGGCGAATACTTTGCCGATTTATTTGTCGAACACTGTTTGATTATTGAATTAAAAGCCGCTCAAAATCTGGCTGACGAACACATCGCTCAAATTCTCGGCTACTTGCGCTCATCTAAAATCGAACACGGCTTGCTGATAAATTTCGGCGCGCAAAAACATCAAATAAAAAAATATATTCTGCAAACAGTGCATTAAATTCTTTTTTGTGTTTTTTGTGCCTTTTGTGGCTATTAAAATGACTGTTCTCTCACGCGAAAATTTACGCGAAAAATTAAAGAAGCGCGAGATAGCGCCGGTTTATCTGCTTTTCGGCGCGGAAACTTTTCTACGCGATTTAGCGGCGAAGACGATTGCGGATTTGGTTTTGGCGGATTCTTCGCTGCGTGAATTCAACGAAATCGAACACAGCTTGAGCGGAAGCGACAAAATCGAATACGCGATTGCCGACGCCGAACAGTTGCCGATGATGGCGTCGCGGCGCGTCGTGCGCGTGAGCAACGTCGTCGTGTCGGCGAACTCGAAAAAAGACACGATTAAAGAAGACGACGAAGAAATTCTCGCCCGTTACTTGCGGCGTCCGGCGGAAACGGCGGTCGTCATTTTCGTCGCCGACGAACTCGACAAGAGACGGAAAATCTCGAAAATTCTGCTCGACAACTGCGTCGCCGTCGAGTTTGCCGAATTAACGGACAGCGAGGCGGTCAGTTGGGCGAAAACAAAATTAAAAGAATCGGGCGCGGAAGCCGACGAGCGCGCGTTGCGGCATCTTTTCGCGCTTGTCGGTGGCGATGCACGGCGACTGACGAACGAAATCGAAAAATTAGCCGTTGCAGCTTTGCCCGATAAACTGATAACTGTCGAGCTTGTCGAACAGCTAGTGCCGAACTCGCGCGAGATTTCCAATTTCGATTTGACAGACCATTTACTCGCCGGAAATAAAAAATACGCTTTGCAGACTTTGAAAAAAATCCTTGATGACGGCGCAGAACCTTTGATGATTTTGGGCTTGATTGCGAGCAATTTTCGGCGTCTTCTTTTGTCGAAGGAATTGATGCGGCAAGGCGTCGAGCGTGCGGAAGTAGCGCAGATTGTAAAACTAAAATACAGTTTGCAGGAAAGTTTTTTAGCAGCCGCGCGGCGCTCCGACGCCGAAAAACTCGCGCGCATTTTGCGAAAAATCGCCGATACGGATTTGGCGATTAAAACTTCAATCGGCGGCGGAGGCGCAAGCGGCTCACGTCTGCAAATCGAAATGCTGGTTTGCCAGATTGCGGCGATTTAATTTTTTGGATTTAAAATAAAAAAATCGGAAACGAACTTGCTAAAGGCTCGTTTCCGTTCAAATCAAAGGAGAAAACTTGTGAAGTTGCAAGATCGAAACTTACGATTGCTGCTCTTGCTGCGGCAATTTGTTGAAATGTCCGGTCAAGCGCGATTTGTAGCGCGCCGCCGTGTTTTTGTGCAAAATGCCTTTGTTGACGGCTTTGTCAATCAAGGAAATCGTCGGCGTTAAATGTTCCTGCGTCGCCGTGCGGTCGCCGCCTTCGAGAAGCGAGCGGAATTTTTTGATTTGCGTGCGAACTTTTCCACGGCTGCTGCGGTTGACTTCGCGTTTGCGCTCGTTTTGTCTGACGCGCTTTTCGGCTGATTTATGATTCGGCATTCTTTAAGAAAACTCTCCGTGATAACTCTCTGCAAAGTGAAAAATTTCTCTAACTTTGAAAAATAATAATATAAATGCTGCGAAAACGATTGTCAAGCAAGCGACTTTTTCAATGCTCGACGCGCGACGCGAAATTGTGCATCAAATCGACGAGAAGGACGAAAATCGGCGGATAGAAAATGAATTCGGGTTTTAGTTTTGAAGAAAAAAACGTGGGAACGGAATGGACAACAAATGTGTCAAGGTAATTTCCGATTAAAAGCCCGACGCCGAGACTGGCGGCGAAACCGAAAACCAGAAAACAAATTGCCGTCGCGCGCGTGAACGGTTTTGCGGGCGGCTCGCTTTCGCGCAAAATCGAATCGTGAATGCTTTCGTCTTTGTAAGTATAACGGTCGAAAGCGGCGCGCAGGCGTCCGGCGAGATGGACGACGCCGACGATAAATAAAGCGAGAAGAATTATTTTTCCGATAATTGCCGAATTTGCCCAGACCATCGGTTTGAAAATCGCCACGAAACAAGTCGATGCGAAAAGCGCGACGCACGGGAAAATCACTTTTTGCAAGGCGAGCGTTTCGCGCCGCTCGTCGGCAATCATACGGTCGATGATTTCGTTGTAGCGCCGGTCGTAAGCCATCTGCCGCCAGCGTTTCGCGTGCTGGTTTTCGGAATTTAAGACCGATGAGTTTGTCGCCTTTAATTGCTGTTTGAGTAATTTTCTGTCGTAATCGGCGCGCGTCTGCGGATTTCCCAAAACTTCGTAGGCTTTGGCGATTTGGGCAAACTCGCGCGCGGCGTTTTCTTCTTCGCCCACGCCGTTTTCGCGGTTGACATCCGGGTGATGTTTGCGCGCCAGACGCCGATACGCCGATTTTATCTCGGCGCTTGTGGCTTTGGACGAAACTTTTAAGATTTTGTAAAAATCCGTCATCGCAAACTAAATAATAGGAAAAAGGAGTGTGAGCAGGCAAGGAAACGCGCCGCTATTCGTCAGGAAGGATTTTAACACAAAACGGCAGGCGCGGGGGAAAATCTCTCGACCAATTGGGAATTGTTAGTCGAAGAAATAGGACGCGGGCTTTCGCCGATTTAGCGGATTGACGCGGATAAAAATTTTATAAATCTCCGCGAAAATCAGCGTAATCAGCGATAATCCGCGTCCAAATCTACTTTATAAACAGCAAAACGTTTGAACTTCAGTTTAAATCGTCGATTTGCAAACTAATCGGACTTGCGCCCGCCGTTTTTACGGCGTCGATGACTTTTGCCACTCGTCCGTAATTAATCGCGCGCGGCGCTTTGATGAAAACGGTTTTTTCGATTTTCTCATCTTCTCTCAAATCGCTTCTTAATTCCGCTCCTTCAGCATAATCGTGATTTTGCGCGCGCCGCCGAAAAATTTCGGATAATTTTTCGACGAGCTTTTCCGGCGCTTCAGCCGTTCCGAAATCCTTTTCGTTGTTTATCTGCAAGGTCGAGTCGGAATTTAAGGCGACGACGAGCGTGTTTATATTTGCCTGCGCGCTGTCCCGTTTCGGCTCTTGCGGAATTTTCGCTTTGAAATCGGTCGGCTTGGCGGGCGAGATGACCATAAAAATAATCAGCAAAACAAGTAGAACGTCGATTAAAGGCGTTACGTTGATGCTCGGTTTCACATTGTTCATAAATTTTCTCCTTCTGTTCTTTTCGGCAAATTTAATTTTTTAGACACCGGAAAAAGAAAATTGTTCCCTCCGACGGCAAATGCGTCAATTTAGTCGGCGAAAATTTTATCTCGAAACTGTTTAATAAAGATGCCGCCGCACCTGAAAAATATTGTCAATGCGAGAGATGCGGTTTGACACGCAGTAGGCAATGACTATAATTATTTCTTTGCCTTTGGCGCTGTTTGAAACCGTGTAGTATTCTTAAATTCGATATGATAATCGATTTGACCGCGACGGAAAAAACGCCTGTTTCGTTCGATTTTCTACTGCCGGCAGAAGCGGTAAATTCTGAAGATGAAGCGATAAAATTGATTGAAGCGGCGCGCGTTCAAGGAAATTTGACAAAGAGAATTGTCGGCGTTGATGTCGAAGGGGAAATTTTCGCGCGCGTCGAATTTGAATGCAGCCGTTGTCTGCGTGCGATTGAAAATGTTTTGCAGTTTCCGTTTGCCGCCGCTTTTGTCGAGCCGGAAAATTACACGCGGGCGAAAGACGCTGAGTTGCGCGGCGACGATTTAGAAGTTTCGGTTCTTGATTCGCAGCGAATCGATTTAAGCGAGCTGGCGCGCGAACAGATTTTACTCCAAGCGCCATCGCAGATTTTTTGCGCCGAAGACTGCAAAGGCTTGTGCCAAAAATGCGGCGCGAACCGAAATTTGATAGATTGTGATTGCGAACAAAAGGAAGTTGACCCGCGCTGGGCGGCTTTGAAGAATTTGAAATAGCCGCGGGTATGGCACAAAATGCACAAAGTTTTTCTATGGTTTTTGTGTCCGTCGCGGCTCTCGACATTTTAGAGATTTTTTTATTATTAGAGGTTTTTTAATTATGCCAAATCCGAAAAACAGACACTCGAAATCGCGCACGCGCCAACGCCGCGCTCACGACGCCTTAAAAACGCCGCAGTATTATATCAACAAGGAAACGGGCGAAGCGATGCAGCCGCACCGCGTCAACCCTATAACCGGAATGTATAAAGGTCGGCAGATAATCGAAGTCAAAGAACAGGAATAGGAGTTTATACGGTTTGTAGAGTTTTTAGAGTAAAGAATTAAAAATTTCTTCAACTCTATAAACTCTCCACTCTACGAACTCTATAAATCTTATAAACTTTAATGGTAAACGCAGGCATCATCGGCACGGGACACAGCTATCCGAGCGGCATTTTAACGAACGCCGACCTCGAAAAACTTGTCGAAACCAGCGATGAATGGATAACTTCGCGCACCGGCATCAAGCAGCGGCACAAAGCCGCCGACGGCGAATACACTTCGCAGTTCGGCGTGCTGGCAGCAAGGCAGGCATTAGAGAACGCGAAATTAAAGCCTGAAGAAATTGAAATTATCATCTGCGCGACGACGACGCCCGACCAGATAATGCCTTCGACGGGCGCGCTCATTCAAGCGCAAATCGGCGCGACGAACGCCGCCGGAATGGACGTTTTCGCGGCTTGTTCCGGCTTTTTATACGGCGTAACACTGGTCGAATCGATGATTCGCACCGGACAAATCCGCAACGCGCTCGTTATCGGCGCGGAAGTTTTAACCAAATACGTCGATTACACAGACCGCTCGACGTGCGTCATTTTCGGCGACGGCGCGGGCGCGGCGGTTCTCGCTCCCGTCGCGGAAGACAAAGGAGTTTTGGCGACGAAAATCCGCTCCGACGGGCGCTTTGAAGAACAGCTTTACGCGTCGGGCGGCGGAACAAAACTCGGCACGTCGCACAAAACAATCGAGAACGGCGACCATTTTTTCAAGATGAAAGGCAACGAGCTTTTCAAAATCGCGGTGCGTTCGATGACGGAAATTTCGTTTGAAATGCTCGATAAAGCCGGTTATAAAGTCGAAGATGTCGATTTGGTTATTCCGCATCAGGCGAACCAGAGAATCACCGATGCTGTCGCCTCGCGTCTCGGCGTGCCGGAAGAAAAAGTTTATTCAAACATCAGCGAACACGGCAATACTTCGTCGGCTTCGATTCCGATTGCTTTGGACGAATGCTTTCGGGATGGAAAAATTAAGGCGGACGATTTAGTGCTGTTGACCGCGTTCGGCGGCGGCGTAACGTGGGGCGCAACACTCTTGAGATTTTAGATTTTGGATTTTGGATTTTAGATTGGAGCAGATTGATAATTTCTGTTTGAAATACAAGTTATTTTTCGGTAAAAGTTGGTAAGCGTTTTCAAATTGTAAATGAGCGAAGAATCCAAAATCCAAAATCCAAAATCTAAAATTGCTTACATTTTTCCCGGTCAGGGTTCGCAAACGGTCGGGATGGGAAAAGATTTATACGACAATTTTCCCGCCGCCAGAGAGGTCTTTGAAGAGGCTGACGACGCGCTCGGGTTTTCGCTTTCGGAAATGTGTTTCGCGGGAAACGAGTCGGACTTGCAGTTGACGGCGAACACACAGCCTGCGATTTTGACCGTTTCGATTGCAGCCTTTCGCGCGATGGAAAGTGAGGATTTCCCGTTGCCGGATTTTGTCGCCGGACACAGTTTGGGCGAGTATTCGGCGTTGGTCGCGGCAGGTGCGCTCAAATTTCCCGACGCCGTGAAAACGGTTAGAAAGCGCGGAACTTATATGCAGGAAGCCGTGCCAAACGGCGCGGGCTCAATGGCGGCAATTCTGGGCTTGCCGCTTGAAACTGTTGAAATCGCCTGTCAGGAAGCGACGCAAAATGAAATTTGCAGTCCGGCGAATATCAATTCTCCGGCGCAAATCGTCATTGCCGGAAATGCCGAAGCGATTGACAGAGCAATCGAAATTTTGAAAGCTCGCGGCGCGAAACGGGCGATAAAATTAAACGTGTCAGCGCCGTTTCATTGCGATTTGATGCTTCCGGCGCAGGAAAAATTGGCGCGCGATTTATGGGAAATTAATTTTTCGGATTTGAGATTTCCAATCTTTGAAAACGTTTCCGCCGAAAAAAACACGAGCGGCGAAAGAGTCGGCGCGGCTTTGACCGAGCAGGTTTCAAAGCCCGTGCGCTGGGCGCAGACGATTGAAAATTTGATTTTGGAAGACGTCAAAATTTTTATGGAAGTCGGTGCAGGCAAAATTCTAACGGGTTTAATGCGGCAAATTAACCGCGACGTTCGTTGTTTGAACGTCGAAAATACAGAAAGTCTAAAGAATAGTTTAGAAAGTTTGTAGGGATTTGTAGAGTTTGCAGAGTAACAAAAAATCAACTCTAAAAACTCTACGAACTAAAAAAGAAACAGGAGAAAAAAATGTCAGAAGTTCAAGATAAAATTAAGCAGATTATTGTTGACGAATTAGGCGTTGACGAAGCGGAAGTTACGGAAAACGCGCGCTTTATTGAAGATTTGGGCGCGGATTCACTGGATTTGGTCGAACTCGTAATGCGTTTCGAGGAAGAATTCGACATCGAAATCCCGGACGAGGACGCCGAAAAAATCCAGAGCGTCCGCGACGCATACGCTTACGTCGAACAGCACAAGCAAGACTAAAATAACGGAAAATGGAAAATGAAAAATTATAAATACATTTTCCGTTTTCCATTTTCCATTTTCCATTAAATTATGAAACGTCGTGTAGTAATTACCGGACTCGGATTGGTTACGCCGTGCGGAAACGATGTCGTTTCGACGTGGACGGCGCTGCTTCGCGGAGAAAGCGGCGTGGGCTTTATCAAGAAGTTCGATACGGAAAAGTATTCAGTCAAAATCGCGGCGGAAGTAAAAAATTTTGACCCGCTCGATTTTCTCGATAAAAAAGAAGCGCGGCGAATGGGCGGTTTTACGCATTTTGCAATTGCCGCGTCGGACGAAGCAATAAAGCACAGCGGTTTGGTGATTGACGATTCAAACGCCGAGATGGTCGGAACTTATATCAGTTCGGGCATCGGCGATTTTTGGGCAATCGAGCGCGAACACGACAAATTGTTGCAAGGCGGACCTGACCGCGTTTCACCGTTTTTCATACCGCAATCGATTGTCAATCTCGCATCGGGAAACGTTTCAATCCGACACGGCGCGAAAGGTCCGAACACGGCGACGGCGACCGCTTGTGCGGCGGGCGCGCACGCCATCGGTGACAGCTTCAGAATTATCGAACGCGGCGACGCGGACGTAATGATTTGCGGCGGCGCGGAGTCGGCGATTACGCCGATGTCGGTTGCCGGATTCGCGGCGATGCGCGCGCTTTCGACGCGCAACGACGACCCGAAAAAAGCGTCGCGCCCGTTTGATTTGGAGCGCGACGGCTTTGTTTGCGGCGAAGGCGCGGGAATTATAATTTTAGAAGGATTAGATTTTGCCCTCGCACGCGGCGCGAAAATTTACGGCGAAATCGTCGGCTACGGAATGAGCGGCGATGCTTTTCACATTACGGCGCCGGACGAGACGGGTTCGGGTCCGATGCGCGTGATGCAGAAAGCGATAAAAGACGCCGGAATCGCGCCCGAACAAATCGGCTACATCAACGCGCACGGCACTTCGACGCCGTATAACGACAAATACGAAACGCTGGCGATAAAGAAAACTTTCGGCGAACACGCCGCAAAGCTCGCCGTCAGCTCGACAAAATCGATTACCGGACACGCGCTCGGCGCGGCGGGCGGCATCGAAGCGGTTTTCTCGGTTCTGGCGCTGCACGAAAAGATTTTGCCGGCGACGATGAACTACGAATTTCCCGACCCGGAATGCGATTTGGATTACATTCCGAACGAGCCGCGCCAAGTAGAAGTCGAATATGTTTTGTCGAATAGCTTCGGCTTCGGCGGCACGAATGCGTGTTTGATTTTCAAGCGCTATGATGAGTAATTATGAAAATCGTTCAATATACATTTTGGTGCGACGGCGAATTTTTTATCCGGTTATCTGAACGAATATCCCGATTATGAAACGCAAGGTTATTCAAAAGAAGAATTGATTGAAAATCTCAAATCACTTTTGTTCGATTTGGAAACGGACGAAATTCCGTTTATTAAAAAAGTCGAAGAATTTGCAATTGCTTGATGAAAAGGCACGATTGGTAAAACAGCTCGAAGAAATGGGCTGCGTATTAGTGCGGCACGGCGGCAGACACGATTTTTATACGAACCTCAAAACAAAACAGTCGCAGCCCGTTCCGCGCCAAAACGAAATTAACGAAAATTTAGCGAAATCAATAATCAGAAAACTCTCGGAAACCAAATGAAAATCATTGTTTTAATGAAACAGGTTGCCAACAAAGACGCGGTTTTGCGCGTCTCAAGGGACGAAAAATGGATTGACGAATCGGACGTGGCGAAGCAGACGAACGAGTCGGACGGTTACGCGCTCGAAGAAGCGTTGAGATTAAAAGAGGCGAAAGGCGAAGGCGAAGTCGTCGTCTGCACGCTGGGCGCGCAAACGGCGAAAGCGGTTTTGAAAGACGCGCTCGCACGCGGCGCAGACCGCGCGATTCATATTTTAAACGAAGCAGAAAACAGGCTTTCGCCGTTTCAAATCGCCAAAACAATCGCCGACGCAATACGAGAAGAAAAAGCCGACCTTATTTTCACGGGCTTGCAGTCGGACGACGCCAGCTACGGACAGACGGGCGTGATTTTAGCCGAGATTTTAGGCATTCCGCACGCGACGATTGTTATCGACATCGACCGCTCGAATCTGGAAGGAAACCTACGCATCAAGCGCGAGCTTGAAAGCGGCTGGTATCAATGGTTCACGTATCAAATGCCCGCGCTTCTGACGATTCAGTCGGGCATTTCGCAAATTCGCTACGCTTCTTTGAAGGGAATTATGGCGGCGAAGAAAAAGGAAATCCGCGACGTTACGCCGTCGGTCAGCAATTCCGATTCGTCGCAGCATATCGAGCGCGTTTATTTGCCGGTTAAAACCAAACAGACGCAAATGCTCGGCGGCGGCGACACAAAAGCAGGCGCGGTGCAGCTTGTAGAGAAGTTGAGAAACGAAGTTCGCGTGTTTTAGAAAATAGAAAATAGTGAATAGAAAATAGTAAATAGTTTTTTAATCTATTTACTATTTTCTATTCACTATTTACAAAAATTATGATTTTAGTATTTATCGAACACAAAGATTGCCAATTAAATAAAGCGTCGCTCGAAGCAATCGCGTCGGCGCAGGCGATTGCTAAGGATTTGAATTTGAAAATCGCCGCCGTTATTCCGTGCGACAAAGACTGCGCGCTCGCGCCCGAAATCGCGCAATATGACATCGAACGGGTTATCATTGCCAAAAATGCGCATCTCGGCATTTACACGCCGGACGCATACGCCGACGCGTGGACGCAGATTATCAAGGAAACAAACGCGCAGTTTGTCATTATGGCGCACACGTATCAGGTGCGCGATTTCGCGCCGAAAGTCGCAGCGCGTTTCGGCAAAGAGATTGTCGGCGACTGCATTCGCTACAAACACGAAGGCGGCAAATTGATTTTCACGCGCCGCATCTTTTTGGGAAAACTCGACGCCGACGTTGCGGTCGAAGGCGACGCGCCTTATTTCGCAACTTTTCAATCGGGCGCGTATCGCGGAGATAACGCCGTCAAAGGCGGAAACGCGCAAATCGAAACAATCGAAGTCGAAGTTGGCGAGCCGCGTATGAAACCGGAAGAACCGTTTCAGGAAGCGAAAGCGACGGTCGATTTGTCGAAATCGGCAATTATCGTAGCAATCGGACGCGGCATCAAATCGCAGGAAAACATCCAAAAAGCGCAGGAATTAGCCGACATTCTCGGCGCGGATTTGGCGGCATCGCGTCCGATTTGCGACGCCGAATGGCTGCCGATTGACCGTCAAATCGGCTCGTCGGGGCAAACCGTCGCACCGAAAGTCTACATCGCTTTGGGAATTTCCGGCGCGATTCAACACATCGTCGGAATGAAAAACGCGGGAACGATTGTGGCGATAAACAAAGACGCGGAAGCACCGATTTTCGACATTGCCGATTACGGCATCGTCGGCGACATTTTCGACGCGATGCCTGTTTTAGTTGAAGAAATTAAAAAAGCGAAAGGTTAATCGAAAAAGGTAAATTTAAAAAGCAAAAACCCGCAAGCCTTTTCAACTTGCGGGTTTTTGCTTTTTTAGTGTTTTATTGTTGCTGTTGTAGCAATACCGCGCGTTTTTGTTTCGCGTCTTCGATGCGTTTGTCCAGAAAATCCTTGCCGTTCGAAAACATTTGCAGATGTTTGTCGAATTCCTTCTGCGCGTCGGCGTCTCGTCCGAGCAAAATCAGCAGAATTCCTTTGTCGGCGTTTCGGTCGGGCGCTCCCGTTGGCGCATCTGCGGCAACGCTCAAATCTTCGATTGCACCTTTCACGTCGCCGTTTTTCAATCTCATTTTTCCGCGAGTCGCCCGCAAATAACCGTCGTCGCCTTTTACCGAAATCGCTTTGTCGTAATTTTGCAGAGCTTTCTCGGCGTCGCCTTTCTTTTCATAAAGCCTGCCGAGCGTAACGTATGCAAAGGCAAGATTGCGGTTGCGCTCGATTAACTCGAGTTTGCTTTGTATTTCTTCGGGCGAGTTTCCCTTAATTAAAACTCTGCTCGATTGACCTTGCATAAAAACTTGTTTGCCGTCGGCGTCCGCGCCTTCGCGCTTTATTAAAACGCCTGCCGCATCGGGGTTGTCGGCTCTCGCTTTCGGCAATTTGCCGTTTCGGTTTTGTTCAAAACGGTCGAGAAAACTTTGCAGCGAAGCGATTGCGGCGTCCGCGTCGCCTTTTTGTTCGAGCGTGATGCTCAAGCCGTTATGCGCGGCAACAAAGTCAAGATTGACGCCGATTGCCGTTTGATAATCGCTGATTGCGCCGGCAAAATCGCGCGCGTCGCGTTTGATGTCGCCGCGTCCGGCATAGACTTTTTCGGTTTTCAAGTTGTTTGCAATCGCTAAATCGAAATCTTTGAGCGCGCCCTGCGTATCGCGGCGAAACATACGAAATCGCGCGCGCTGATGATATAGCTCGGCAGCATTCGGTTTTATTTCGAGCGCGCCGGTTAAATCTGTGATTGCGCCGTCGATGTCGCCGCGCATCGCGCGAAAATTCGCGCGCATTCGGTATGCTTCAAACAAATCTTTTTTCTGTTCGACAGCGCGGTCAAGAACGCCAATCGCGCCTTGCCAGTCGCCGCGCCGCATCAAATCGTCGGCTTTCTGCGCCGTTTCGCTGCGTTTGAACTGCGCGTTCACACCGATTGAAAGCAGCGCGAAAAAAGTTGATAAGATAAAAAATCGAAAAACGCTTTTCATAAATGCTCCTTTCGAGAAAAAATTGAAAGTTGTAGCAAAATTGTATGGATAAATAAGTCGTTCGTCAATAAATTTGCCGCGCGGCGCAAATGAAAAAAGCCGTTGTTTATTCCAAACAACGGCTCGAAATTAAAAATAAATTTAAATGGAAGCGGCGATTGCTTCGTCGAAAATCTGTAAAGCGACATCGGCATTTTCCTTTGTCAAAACCAGCGGCGGAGACCAGCGGATTGTGTTTGCGCCGCAGCCTAAAATGATAAGTCCGCGATTAAAACACGCCATTTCAATTTTATCGCGCAACTCGGGCGCGGCTTTCATCGTCGCTTTGGATTCGACGAACTCGACGCCGAGCATCAAACCGAGTCCGCGAACTTCGCCGATGCAGTCGTATTTTTCGCTTAGTTTATTTAAGCCTTCTTTCAAATAATCGCCGACGACGCGGGCATTTTCAACCAAGCCGTTTTCGAGCAATTCAATAGTCTTCAAAGCCGATGCGATGCAGACGGGATTTCCGCCGAATGTCGATGCGTGCGCGCCTTTGTGCCAATCCATAATGTCGGCGCGAGCGACACAAACGCCAATCGGCAAACCCGAACCGAGCGCTTTGGCGATGCACATAATATCCGGTTCGACGCCGTAATGTTCCGTCGCAAACATTTTTCCCGTGCGTCCCATTCCCGATTGAACTTCGTCAACCACAAGCATAATGCCGTGCGCATCGCAAATTCTTCTTAATTCCTTGAAAAAATTCGCGGGCGCGGGAACGTATCCGCCTTCGCCCTGCACGACTTCGACAACGATTGCCGCGACTTCTTCAGGCGGCGTCGTCGTCTGGAAAAGACGATTTTCAATCCAGTCAATCGTCGCTTTCGACGCGCTTTCGGCGTCGGTTACGTCTTTAAACGGTGAACGAATGTGATTTGGATAAGGCGCGTGAACGACATCCAACGCTTGACGCGCGAAACCCGAACGCTGCGCTTTTCTCGAAGAAGTCAGCGAAAGCGCGCCGAGCGTTCGACCGTGAAACGAGCCGAAAAACGATATGAATTTCTGTCGTTTCGTGTGATACATCGCCAGTTTCAAAGCGGTTTCGACGGCTTCCGCGCCGCTGTTGGCGAAATGCGTTTTTGTCGGCGCTTTTATCGGCACAATCTCGTCGAGTTTTTTGCCCAGTGCGGGCATTTGGCGGTAATAAAAATCCGTGCCGCACATATGGATTAAAGTCGCGGCTTGGTCGGAAATCGCTTTGACGATTTCAGGATGGCAATGTCCGGTTGAACAGACGGCGACGCCTGCGTTGCAGTCTAAAAAGAGGTTTCCGTCAACGTCTTCAATCCACACGCCCGAACCTTTTTCGGCGACAAGTTTATAATCGGGTCGCGGGTAAGACGGCGTAACATATTGCGCATCGGCGGCGATAATTTCGCGCGCCTTCGCGCCGGGCAATTCGGTTTTAATAATCGGTTTTTGTATTCCGGTTGTCGGTGTCATAAATTTTTCCTCAATGTTTGACGACGGTTTTTTTGTTTGATGAAAAACCGTTCGAGTTGGTAATTATTAATTTGGTAATCGTGAAATCGCGTTCGAGATTTTATTGAGAAAAAATAAAACTAATCGCCGCCGAAAAGGTTCGGGCGCGTGATGTGCGGGCGAAGTTTTGCGATTGAACGGGCGGTCATTGCAGAGATAATATAACAGAGTGCCGGAGAACTTCCAAGTTTTGCGAAATCGCGCGGCGCGGCGTTAAACTAAAGAGATGAACAAATCGAAATTTACAAATCGCCTTATCAACGAAACGAGTCCGTATCTTTTACAGCACGCGCACAATCCGGTCGATTGGTTCGCGTGGTCGGACGAAGCGTTTGAAAAAGCGCGCGCGGAAGACAAGCCGGTTTTAATCAGCATCGGTTATTCGGCGTGTCATTGGTGTCACGTAATGGAACACGAATCGTTTGAAGACGAAACGACAGCCGCCTTGATGAATGAGCATTTCGTTTCCATTAAAGTCGATTTGGAAGAACGTCCCGACGTTGACCAGATTTATATGACGTTTGTGCAGATGACAAGCGGACACGGCGGTTATCCGCTGAACGTTTTTTTGACGCCCGACAAAAAGCCGTTTTTCGGCGGCACGTATTTTCCGCCCACGAATCGCTACAATATGCCGAGTTTTCAGCGCATTCTGACGAGCGTGTCGGAAGCGTATCGAGAGCGCAAAGACGAAGTTTTAACGTCGGCGAACGAGATTTTAGGCGAAATAAAAAATCTGACTTCGGCGCGAACGGCAGGCGAAAATTTGTCGTTGCAGCAACTCGATTATTCTTTTAACGCTTTCGTCAAAACTTTCGATTCGGTCAACGGCGGTTTCGGCGGCGCGCCGAAGTTTCCGCCGCCGATGTCACTGGAATTTCTGCTGCGGTATTTTTATCGAACGGGAAACGAAAACGCGCTTTCGATGGTCGAAAAAACTTGTCGAAAAATGGCGAACGGCGGCATTTACGACCAACTCGGCGGCGGTTTTCATCGTTACACGGTCGATGCGATTTGGCTCGTGCCGCATTTCGAGAAGATGCTTTACGACAACGCGCAGCTTGCCAGAATTTATCTGCACGTTTTTCAAATCACGAAAGACGAATTTTATAAATGCATCGCCGTCGAAACTCTCGAATATATAAAAAGGGAAATGACCGACGCCGAACGCGGCGGTTTTTACACGGCTCAGGACGCCGACAGCGAAGGCGTCGAAGGCAAGTTTTTCGTCTGGACACCGGCGGAAATCGAAGCGATTTTGGGGACACGCGACGCGCAGATTTTTAATTTTTATTTCGACGTAACCGAACACGGCAACTTTGAAGAAAAGAATATTTTAAATGTTAAAAATTCTATAACGGAAAGCGCCGAAGTTTTGAAAATCTCCGAAGACGAGTTAAAGGAAATTTTAGCGCGCGGCAGAGAAAAACTTTTCAGCGAGCGCGAGAAACGCATAAAACCTTTTCGTGATGAAAAGGTTTTAACGGCTTGGAATGGTTTGATGCTGGCGACTTTCGCGGAAGCGTCGGCGATTTTAGACAGCGAAGAATATCTTGAAATCGCAAAGCGAAACGCCGATTTTATTTTAGAAACTTTGCAAAAAGACGGCTATCTTTTGCGAACTTACAAAGACGGACAAGCGAAACTGAACGCCTATCTCGAAGATTACGCCAATTTTGCCGACGGCTTAATCGAGCTTTTTCAAGTTTCCGGCGACGTGAAATATCTCAAAGAAGCAAGGCGGTTTGCCGACGTTTTAATTACCGAATTCTGGGACGAAGACGGTGGCGGGTTTTTCTTTACGGCGAACAATCACGAAGAATTGCTCGTTCGCACCAAAGATTTTTACGACAACGCGACGCCTTCGGGCAATTCGGCGGCAGCGGACGTTTTATTGAAACTCGCGCATCTGGTTAAAGACGGCAAGCAATATGAACGCTTTGCCGCGTCGGTTCTGCGCACAGTCGCGCCGCAAATTCGGCGTTATCCGCAGGCATTCGGCAGAAGTTTATCGGCGCTCGAATTTTATCTGTCGCCGACAAAGGAAATTGTCGTTTTGGGCGCGCGCGGGAACGAACTGGAAAGAGAAGTTTGGCGCGAGTTTTTACCGAACAAAGTCGTCGTTTCGGCGCAAAACGCG
>JAABUN010002906.1_pt1 | contig 28416 bp, 27 predicted proteins | sample 5559311 | NCBI WGS metagenome assembly JAABUN01 (sample SAMN10711877, study PRJNA513370) | rock metagenome | isolation source: Antarctica rocks | place: Antarctica: Victoria Land, Siegfried Peak sud
GGCACCGTCGTGCGCCCATCTTCATCCTGCACATCGTAGACGACCAGCCCATCGACCGGCAGCGGGGCGATCCGCGCAGCCAAGCGCGTCGCCGCGCGAATGACCCGTTCTTCCGGTGCATCGGCGTGTGGTGGCGTTGTGCCGTACAGGGTGACGAATTGCCCTGGGCTCGTCAGACTGCTCTGGAAATCCATCTTGCTCCGCCTCAAGTACAACACTGCCAGGTTCCATCACCAGGGCTTATGCGTGAGTAGTGGCTGGCGGCTGAAGCCGCGCCTGATGGGCCTGCGGGCCACGAAGCCCGCCTGCGCGGGCTGGGGTGCGTTGTGGGCGCACGGTTTCAATTTGCGGCAGCGCCTCGCCACCAGCCTCGCCGCCGCAGGGCGGCCATTGTGCCCTTCAGGGGTATTCGTGGCCCGCAGGCCCAGCAGGCCGGGTTCCCCCTGGGCGATTCAGCCGCCAGCCACCACCCACGCATAAGCCCTGGTCCTACCACCATCACTTTCCATCCTGCGCCACGCCGCACGCGGCGAAAACGGATGGTGGTGATGCGTCCAATCGCCGAATGTGCCGCGCGGTAGTGGACTATTGCGCTGGTTGTGTTAGTCTACCCCATACAGACAAGCGCGAGACGCGAGGAAAATACCGTGGAAGAGCGTACGCAGGGCTTCCTGTCGGAGGAAGACCCGAGCACGAGCGTCGAAACTTTTGCCACTTTCTTCGAGGCAATCTCGGAGGGGATGGCGCTCGTCGAGCAGGGGCGGATCACGGCGGTGAATCGCACCGCCGCGATGATCCTTGGGCGTACGCCGGACGAATTGATCGGCAGCAACGCTCTCGATCTCCTCGCGCCGTCGTTTCGCGCGTTTGCTGCCGAGCGCAGCGCTTCCGATTACGAGCGGCCCTCCGAACTCGGGGTTTTGCGTCCTGATGGCACGATCGTGCCGATCCAGATGATCGCTCGTTCGATCAGCTATGGCGGGCGGCCGGTGCGCCTGATCACGATCCAGGATATCAGCGAGCGACATCGTGCCGAGGCCGCTTTGCGGGCCAGCGAGGCACGTTTCCGGGCGCTGGTGCAGCACTCTTCCGACGTGACGATCATTCGCGATCTCGATGGCACGATCCGCTATATGAGCCCGATGGCCGAGCAAGTCTTCGGCTACACCGTCGAGGAACTGATCGGGCGCAACCGTGCCGAACTGATCCACCCCGCTGATTTTGCGGCGATAGCGGAGTCGGTCGCGCGGATTCAGTCCGAGCCGGGGGTTCATGCCCCGATCGAATACCGCGTGCGGCGACGGGACGGTACCTGGCGCTTCCTGGAAGGGACGGCGACGAACCTGCTCCATGAGCCGGGTATCGAGGGGATCGTCGTCAATGCGCGCGACATCACCGAGCGTAAGCTGGTCGAGCAGGAACGCGATGCTACCCTGCAACGCGAGCAGCAAGCCCGGCAGGAGGCCGAAGCGGCGGTGCAGGCGCGCGACGAGTTCCTGACGATCGCCTCGCACGAATTGAAGACCCCGCTGACGGTGATCAAAGGCAACGCAGAAATGCTCGACCGCCAGCTGGATCGGCCAACACCGGATGCCGAGCGGCTGCGGCGGCTGATCACGCGGGTCCGTACCCAACTCGATCGTTTCGGGGATCTGGTCAACGATCTGCTCGACCTCTCGCGGCTGCGGCACGGTCAGCTAGCGCTTCGCAAGCAGTCGCTCGATCTCGCCGCACTCGCAGCAACGGTGATCGAACGGTTCCAACTGAGCGGCGAAGATGGTGGCAGGCACACGCTGACATTGGCAGCCCCCGGCACGGTCTTCGTGATCGCCGATGCTGAACGGATCGAGCAGGTCTTGACCAATCTGCTCGGCAACGCGATCAAATATTCACCGGCGGGTGGGGCAATCGATGTCGAGGTGTATACCGAGACGAACGATGCGGTACTACGCGTCACCGATCAGGGGATCGGCATCGCGGCCGATGAACAGCAGCAGATCTTCGAGCCGTTCAACCGGACGAGCGCCGCAATGGCGGTGGCGAGTGGGGTTGGTATCGGCCTCTACGTCACCGCGCAAATCGTCGCCCGCCACGGCGGGACGATCGCCGTCACCAGCCGGCCAGGACAGGGGAGTTGCTTCACGGTGGGTTTGCCGCTGGGGGACGAAGGTGCCGACAGTCGGTAGTCGGCGGTCGGCAGTGGCTGCGCGGTGGTATTAAGGCATCGTGCCGATGAGCGGATCTCTACTGCCCACTCCCTACCCATGCCGCCTCGTCGTTGCGGAGCGCTTCGGCGATCGTATAGCCGGAAGTTACGGCATAGGCGGCGATATGCCGATCGGTGGCGACCCTGAAGGCGATATATGCTTCGCTGGCAGTCCCCGAGTTTTGATCGAATGCCGGATCGTAAGTAGTGCTATTCTGTCCGATTGGAACCATATTGGCGGCGGCATCGTCTCTGTCGGTCGCCGCGCTGCCCACGCTCGGTGCTCCTTGCGCCAGGACCGAAACCGGATGTTCATCGAGCTGTCGCGACGACACCAGCCCTAACTGTTCCAACTCGCCGCAGATACGCGCGAACGCCTCGTGATGATCCTCCTGCCCCAGGGTTTTTCCAGGCGGTTCGGTGAGGGAGGTGTGCAGCGATATCGAGAGACGCCGCAAACTGTGACTGAACGACTGTTCCAGCAGGAGCAACTGCGGGTTGTGGACCAGATCGGCGTGGCGCTCGGGCGAGAGGCCGTAGCGTAACAGGCCGATCAGGTGCTGTATCGTCAGCAACATCCGCAGGATGCTCTGCTCCACGCGCGGTGGGTGGCTGTAGTAGAGGATCGGGTGCGCCTCGTGGTTCTCGGTCAGTTCGAGGAGTTCGAGGGCCATTTCGCGCAAGCGATCGTCCATATCGCCGTTTCAACGACCATCGCTGAGCAGGTAGCGACGTAACATCGGTATGCCGCTCGTCTGCCCGGCGACCTCTGCATCGAGCGCGGTCGCGCGGATCCGCAGCCGCGACAAGGCGGGGTAGACGGCCAGGACGTAGGCGACGGCGAACGAAATCGTCGCCATGCCGCTGCCCGCCTCGATGACCGCAAGTATCCGCAACGGCTTGGTGAGCGGGGTGATGTCGCCGTAACCGAGCGTAAAGAGGGCCGTCCCGCTGATATAGAGGGCGTCGAACCAGGAGCCGAGCACATCCGGCGGCGTATCGAAGGCCGTCGGATTGCCGACCCACGGGTAATAGAGCAGCGCGAAGCCGCCGCCGAGCAGGATGAGCCAGAGCAAGATCAAGCCACCGATGAGCAACGGTAAACCGGCGTAGAGCAGTCTGTCCGGGCGTGGCGCGATCTTCGACAGGATACGGATTACGCGCCACGCCGTCCGATGGAAGCGGTTGCTAAGCGGGCTCTCGATCCCCGGATGGAGGACGGTTGCCCAGAGATCGAAATAGACGGCCAGCAGGAGGATCGTGCCGAGTACGGTACAGACGATCGTCAGGAGCATCGCACTCCTCGTCCCCGGCTACCCACGCTTGAATTGCCGCCTGAAGAGTTGCGTACTGAGCAGGAAAAGGATGGCAGCCATCGCCGCGAGTGCGCCGAGTAACCAAAGCTGTGGCTGTTCGCCGCGCAGCATCACCGCCTGCAACGCGCGGATTCCGTAGGTGACCGGCAGGGCGTACGAGACGACCCGCACATAGGGCGCGAGCGAATCGAGGCCGAGGAAAAAGCCGCCGAAGAAGACCGAGGCCAGGAGGACGAGCATCGAGAACTGCACCGCCTGGCTCTCGCTATTCGAGATCGCCGAGATGAAAAAGCCGAATGAGAGTGACGCGAGGATCAGCAGCACGATTACCAACGCGAACGGCGCATAACCAGCGAGGATATGCGCGCCCAACCCGAGGTGCATCGCCGCCGCCAGGGCGGTCCCGAGGATCGCGGTGAGCAAGAAATAGGCGAGATATTTCCCGACCGCGATCTCGCCCGCCCCGGTCGGGGTGACGCGGAAAAGTTCGACCGAACCGAGCAGCCGTTCCCGCACCAGCGTGAGCGCCGTCAGTGTGACCGCGATATGCTGGATGAGCAAGGCGATCACCGCCGGGGCATAGAACTCTACGAAATCCGGCGCGATCGACGAGATATTCTGCGACTTCGCCTCGAAGGGCGAAACGAGAATTTCCGGCGGGATGAGTTTCAACTGGTCGGATGATGCCCCGATGGCGTTGGTGTCCTGCCCGATCTGCTCGGCCAGCGCCTGTTGCTGCTGGCCTGTCTGGCCGGCTTGCACGTCACCCTGCAAGCGGTCGATGTTGTCATCGATCCGCCCGACCGCGCCCTGTGCACTGGTGAGCGCCTGCCCCTGTTTCGTCTGTTGCGGGTTCTGCACATTCGTGAAAAGAGCGACGCCGCCGAGCAACTGCGCCGACGTGATGAGATTCTGCTGCGCCTTCGCGTTGTTCTGCCTGAGCGCGGTGAGCCGTGCCAGGGCCGTATCGCGGTCGCCGCTGGCTAATGCCGTGCGAAGCGACCCCGCATCGCCTTGCATCGATGTCGCTATGGCTTTGGTCTCTTCGGCCCGTTTCTGATCGCCGCCTGATCCTGCGCCACCTTGTTTCAGAGATTCGATCAGGATCCGTTTGTTCAGTTCATTGGTCTGGACATAGGCATAATAGTTGACCCATTGTGCGGTCAGCGGGTCGATCTCGTTGTAATCGACTTGCAGGACGGCCCGCTGACCGTTCAGCACGGTGGCATAAGCATCCTCCGGGAAGTAGATCACCGCCTGGATCTGCCGCGCTGCCAGTCGTTGTCGCGCGGCCTGACCGTCTTCCGTGACCGAGTCCAACACGAACGGCTTGGCAAAGGCGTCGCGGTATTGATCGGCCTGGTTCGCCAATGGTGAGCCGGGAGGGAGGACGACCACCGTTCTGATGTCACGCGGGCTGGCGGCGTAGCCGACCCCGAAGAGGAAAAGGATCAGGAATGGGCCGAGAACCAGACTGAGCAAGAGTCGCGGCTGTCGCCGCACTTCGGTCAGTTCTTTCCCGATGAACGAATTGATCCGCACCAGCACGCGGATCAGGTGCCCCCACGGACCCGGTTCGTGTTTCGCCGCGCTCGACGGTCGCTGTTGCACTTCCGCCGTGGTTTTACTCGCCATATTCTTCCGCCCCGCTCACATCTCGCCCACTGGCCTTGAGGAGTGTCACAAAAACATCGTTGAATGAGAGCCGGTGTTCTTCGATCGCCTGTACCGTACTGTCGCCTTCCTGAACTGTGGCGATGATCAGCGGGATCAATTCGCCCGCATTCTCGACCGTCAGGCGTAAGCGGTCCTCGCCCAGAAAGTGCAGGCTACGTACGCCGCGCAACGCGCGTAGTCGGGCGATCAGCGGGCGATCGAGATCGGCGATCACGACGTCGATCAGATCGCCCCCGGAAGCCTGCTGGCGTAGCGCCTCGGGTGCCCCACTCGCGACGATTTTGCCGCGATCCATCAGCACGACGGTGTCGCAGTATTCAGCCTCGGCTATATATTGTGTCGTCACGACCTGGGTACGACCCTGTGCCTGGATGTTGCGGAACTCCTGCCACAACTGTTCCCGCAGGATCGGGTCGATCCCCGCCGTCGGCTCATCGAGGAAGATCAGGTCCGGCTCGTGGATGAGGGTCGCCGCCAGCATCAGGCGGCGCTGCATCCCGCCGGAGATGTTCCCGGCGAGTTTGTTGCGGTGTGGGGCGAGACCGACCAGTTCCAGGAGTGTGTTGCGCTGCCGACGGCGACGGAAGGGGCCAAGACCGTAGGTGGCGGCGGCGAAGTTGAGATTCTCGCTGACGGTCAGCGTCGGATAGAGCACGAACTGTTGCGGCAGGTAGCCGATCCGCTCGCGAGTGTGGCGGCGGATGTGGTGCGAGGACTCACCAAAGACCTGGCAGGAGCCGGTCGTCGGTTCGTAAACCCCGAGGAGCAGGCGTACCGTTGTGGTCTTCCCGCAGCCGCTTGGCCCGATCAGGGCAACCAGCCCGCCCGCCGGCACGATGAGGTTGATCTCCTGCACGGCATCGAAATCCCCGAAGCGTTTGCTAACCCCTTGCATGACTACGATCGCATCGCCGCCTGGAGCGTCGCTGACGCTCGTGTTCGCGAGTATCTGAGGAGCCGGTGGTGTTGTCTCGAGTGGCGCTTCGGAAGGAGGTGGGGGTGGCTTCATCTCCGGTCCACCCGGCGTTCGTTCGATCATCGTTGTTCTTGCCTCATGCCGTGACGCATCGCCGCCCATAGACGCATACGATAACGCCGTATTATGTTGATAGCGCCTCAACGCGCCGGATTGGGTAGGGAAGCGGGCGTTGTGCCGTCGCGTCCTTCGAACGCCCCATCATCGCCGCGCTCCTCAATCGGCGTCTCGGTTTGCCCGGCGGAGAGTTGTTCCTCATGCTGCTGCTGCTCGGCCATCGCTGTCGCCAGTATCGCCGCTTCGACCGCCGACGCCCCCGCCGCCTCGGTTCGGTAGCGCGCTTCCGCCTCTGCATCGGTGGCGCGCTCGGTTTCCTCGCCGGTCTGTTCGCCGGGTAAGGCGATCCGCAGATCCTCGACCAGCACGCGGAGCCCGGCGGCGAGCGGCAACGCCAGGAGTGCTCCGATCAGCCCGAGTAATTGCCCGCCGATCAGCAGCGCGATCAAGACCGCTACCGGCGAGAGTCGCATCGTCTGGCCGTAAACGCGCGGGATAAGAATATGGTTCTCGATCTGATTGTAGATGAAGAGGGCGATAAAGACGCCGATGACCACCGGGGTGCCACTGGAAAAGCTCGCCAGCGTGGGGACGATCACCGCCAACACCGCACCGACCAGGGGGATGAGATCTGCGGCGGCGGCGAATACCGCCAGCGCGAACGCATTCGGCACCCCGGCAATGGCGAGAGTGATGAAGGTGAAGGCACCGATCAGGAAAGAGGTCAGCAGTTGGCCGCGCACATACCCGCCGACGATTGTTTCCATATCGAGGAGAACCCGTGCCGAGCGGAGATGGTAGTGCCGTGGCAGGAGGGCGAAGAAAAAGCCCTGTACCCGCTCGTGATCGGCGAGGAGGTAGAAGGCGAGGACGATCGCGATCAGGCTGTAAAAGAGTGATTGCACGGCGGTACCGGCATAGGTTAACGCGCGCTCGCCGATGGAACTAATCACGCTGGACGGCCCTGTTTCGAGGATCTGCTGGGCGCTCCCGGAAAGGAGCGGCACCCTGACGATCAGATCGGCAAGCTGGCGGCGTAGCTCGGGGGCACTTTGCACGACACTGTCGACCTGCAAAGCAAACGCAGGCACGATCAGCGCGACGAGCCCGACGACGCTCCCGACCAGCCCGAGCAAGATGAGCCCAAGGCCGAGCGCGCGGGGCACGCGATGGCGCTCTAGCCAGGCCACAAGCGGGCTGAATGTACCCGCAAGCACTAGGGCGATGACGATCAGGAGCAGGATCGGCCAGATCTTCGTGGTCAGCCAGAGGGCGAACCCGACAGCGACGATACTCAGCAATGAGCGTATCGATATTTCATGGCGCATCGTGCGGGTGCGCGGCGGTTTTATCGGGGAACTATTGACCATGCTGTTTCTACCCATGCGAGCGAGTGCGTTGCCGCAAATCGTGGAACCGCCGAACTTTGTGAGGATTCTCCGCCGCAACGCGCTGGGATTTTCGTATCCCTGCACACCCACGCTTTGCAACTCTTATACCAATGATTTGTGTGTTTCCTGGGGGGCCACTTATCCTTGTGTACGGGCCTTTGCAAAGCCCGTGCGGATCTCTTCTCGCAGTTGCGCCCAGTGGTCACCGTCTTGTTCCTGGGGGCTCGCCTCGACACTTGCTGTCGTGCTAGAGAGGTATTCGCGGCGCAGATCCGCCTCGATCTCCTCGAACGACTGATTGTCATAACGCAGATCGTTACCAGCGACGAATCCGGCGCGATAATTCAGCTCTGCTTGCGCGAATGTTCGCTCGCGCGCCCAGTTGTCGATCGCCGCCGCCTGAGTCACCAGGAAGTCGCGCTCGAATTCGGCGCGTGCCTGAGCATAATCCTCCTCGATCCGGCTGTGACCCTGTGGAATGGCCTCCGCCAGTTGCTGCTCGTCGCCAGCCTGATCGGTGCTGACCACGGTTTCGCCGACAACATACGTCTCCCGCACACGGATCGCCTCCGCATTGCCCGGAGTTGTGCTGCGCGATCCCGCTTCGTCCAGTTCCGGGTGGCGGATCTGCTCTTGTGGTTCGTGCTCGCTCATGGCGGCCTCCGTCATAGTCTTAATCCGATCCGCGATCAGCGGCGGCTGTTCCCCGTGGCTGTTTGGCCGATCGTTTACCGGAACGTTCGCTGTATCGCTACCCGATCGCGGCGGCATCATCACGCGCTCTAATGCTGGCTCGTGGCGAGGGTTACGCTGCGGAACGGATGGCTAGGCTTACGTGGTGTAGGTTCGTTAACGAAATCGCTTCCCACGTTAGGGCTACTCATCGCGCACGGTGTCGCGCAGTCTTATTTCCACCTGTACCATGCACTACTGAGAAGTATCGCCTTCGATAGTCAATGTGCGCGTAAACAGCCGTAAATATCCTGTGCCTCTTTTTGTATTAGTGCGGCGATGCGGGCTTGCTATACTGCGCCTGGCGTTGAATTCAGTCCGCACCTGGAGGAGCCGATGAACGGGATCGTCGTCGCGCCACAGCCACGCGCAGCCGAAGTGGGGGCCGAGATACTCCGGCAGGGCGGCAATGCGTTCGATGCTGCGGTGGCGGTCGCCTTCATGCAGTGCGCGATCGACCCCTTCATGTGTGGTATCGGCGGAATCGGCGTCGCGCAGCTCTACGACGCGCATCGGGGTGAGGCGACGATCGTCGATTTTTACGGGCGGATCGGTTCGCGCGCTCGCACCGATCAATGGGCCGGGTTGATCCGGCGTACACCGACCGGTCGGACGTATGTCAAAGGCTTCGCCAATGCGGTCGGCTATGGCTCGATCCTGATCCCCGGCACCGTGGCGGGGCTCGCGGCGATCCATGCGCGCGGTTGCCTGCCGTGGCGGGATCTGTTGCAGCCCGCCATCGCGATCCTGCGTGCCGGGTTCCCGCTCTACGCCTACATCGCCGAGTATTTCGACGAGGCGTACCAGTATCCGCACGGCGACTATTTCCCCCCGTTCGCGCAATTCATTCGTACCACGCCCGATTTTGCGCGGCTCTGGTTGCGCGAGGATGGGCAACCGCGTCGCGTCGGCGACCTGTTGGTCAACCTCGAATACGCCGCCACCCTCCAGACGCTGGCCGAAGAAGGGCCGGATTCCTTGTATCGTGGTTCGCTCGCTGAACTAATCGCCGCCGACTTCGCCGCGCACGACGCACCGATCACGGCGGCTGATCTCGCGGCGTGCCACGCCAATAGCATCGCGCCAATCAGCCTCGATTATCGTGGCTATCGCATCTCGACCAGCCCAGCGGGCGGGATCACCATCTTGCAGACCCTCGCGCTCTTGGCCGATACCGATTTCGCGACGCTCGGGCAGGATAGCCCCGAAACGGTCCATCGTATCGCGTCGGCCTTGCGAATCGCGTTCGGTGAGCGAACCAAACTTGCGGGCCATGCTGACCAGGAGCGGCTCGAGCGGCTACTAGCCCCGGAACACCTTGCGGAACTCCATCAGCGACTCGGCGCGACTGTGCCAGCGGCGCGTGCGGCGATCGATCCACCGGGAACGACGCACCTCACCGTGGCCGACAGCCACGGGAATGTCGTCACCTTGACCCATACCCTCTCGCTTGGCTCTGGTGTGGTGACTCCAGGACTCGGCTTTCAGTACAACAACGGGATGAGCAGTTTCGATCCGTTTCCGGGGCGGGCGCGCTCGATTATGCCCGGTCGGGTGCGCGTGACGCCGATGGCCCCGACGATCGTCTTCGCTGGTGATCGCCCGCTGATTGCCCTGGGCAGCCCTGGCTCGAACGCCATCATCAGCGCGATCACGCAAACGCTGATCAACCTGCTCGATTTTGGACTGTCGCCGTTGGAGGCGGTCGGCGCACCCCGTATCCACTGCGAAGGGGGACCGCTCTTACTTGAAACGCGCACGACCGCCGCTACCGTACGCGACCTTGCCGCGAGGGGCTGGGTGCTGAACACGCGACCGTTTGCCTACGATACCCTGCAAGGTCGGGTCCAACTGATCGTCCGCGATGGCGAACGCTGGACCGGTGCGGCCGATCCCCGCCGCGACGGTGGCGTGGCGTTGGTCGTTGCGGCGTCGGGAGCCGGATAGCAGGCGAGGCGACACTCAGTTGGTGGGCGGCATCGGTGGCTCGCGATCCCTGAGCGAGAGGATTAACCTGGTGAAGAAGGCGACAGCGGCGATGCCCGTGATCCCGAGGCCGATGACGCTCAAGCGCAGGCCGACATCGCCACCGTGATTGACGCCGACCAGGAGAAACAGCAGCCCACCCCCACCCGCCGCCAGTGCTTCGGTTGGCGGTTCGCTCGCGCTACGCCGCGTTCTCTTCGCCACTACCCCTCCGTTAGCCCGCTCGTTGTGTTTTGTACGGTTAGCGTGTCGCGTTGCCAACCGCAAATACCGGTTGGCTATCTTGCTTGAAGGTGAGGAGCAGGTTGGTGGCCTCGGGAGGGAGATCGTAGATGGTGTAGAAGCTGACGCTGGTGCCTGGGGCGACTGGAGCGCCGAAGCGCTGTCCGCGTCGCGCATCACCATAGCCAGCGACCTGGGTCGCATCCGCCATCGGATAGATAGTGGCACCGGCGCGGAGGCTGAAATCGGTAGCGTTGACTGTTTGCGGTTGAGCCGCAGTATTCTTCATGTCCACTATGATCACAACCCAGGTGCCGGTGGATGGCACGGTGTTGCTGAATTGCGAGAAGACGAGCCGGTTCCCGAGCCGGTCGACCTTTTGGATCGCCATATCCCAGCCCTGGATATTGACCAATACGTTGAGTCCATAGGTTTTCAGCGGCACGGTCGGTTGCGGTGGGGCGCTGGGCGCAGTTGGTGCTTTGACCTGTGCTGTTGGGGTGCCACCACCACAAGCGGGCATCAAAAGCAGCATACCCCCTAACATCAGCACCATGATTTTGCGTTGCATCGATCCTCACAATAACGGTGCGGCTGCGCAGCAGCTCAACTCTACAACCCGAGCAGCGAGAGAATCAGCAATGTAATTCGCCGGTATATGTTGCGACTACGGTATAAGTATGCGTCTATTATGGCGATAAAGATCGCCGCGCAAGCCTTGTCGGCAATGCCGGTCGCGTCGTTGCATATGAGCCCACCCTCCCAACAACGCACAGGGTATTCTCACTGCAATGATGTATTTTGTCAATCTGATTCCAAGGAGAGCGACGTTTTCTGTTGTTTTGGCGGATTATTGGCGGCGTGAGGTGCGAATTGTTGCCGATCTGGGGTGATTCGTAGGTGACGCTGGTATGCGCCAGGAGCGGCAGCTTCGCTCCCGGCTGCACTCCAGAGGATGGAGTATTCTAGCAGCGTGAAGAAACGCCTTGCTATAGCAGCAGCGGCGGGCAGATGTTAGCACGCCGCGAGTCATCCTCGCGGCGTGCTGATCATGAGGGCTATTGGAACAGCGGTGGATTGCATGGTTGGTTCTTCGATGGCTAGATAAGCGGGTAAGCTCTTGGTGCCGCAGATTCGCGATTGCTCTCATCCAGGCGCGACTCTGAATCATTGTGCTGTTCCCCAATTAGTCCCCGCGTTGGCTCGTATATTGTTGCCACGCTGCCATCCCTGCCGCCGCCGCGCTCAAGAGACCGACCAGCGCGATCAATATCCCGGCAAAGCCGCCGAGAATGAGCCCGGTGATGATCAACGCGATGCCGCCGACCGCGAAATACCCGATGACGATGAGCAGCGTGGTGCCGGTCAGCACGCTGTCGCTCTGCATTGCGCGGGATGAGCGACGAGCGAGGCGCTCCTGACGGGGCGGCTCGGGGAGATCGGCAGGGAGATCGTCATCTGGCCCGAGGAAGGGGTTCTCGCGGAGTTCTTGGAGCGGTGTGCGCTCTGGGCCGAGATCGTCGGTGAAATCCGGAAGATCCTGCGACCGATCTTGCCTGGTTTGCCAGCGGGATTGTCGGCCCTTGTCCTCGGGGTCCATCGCGTACTCCTTGCCTGTGGTGACGCTTGCCGTCGTGCCACCTACCGTGCTGCAAGCGGCATCAGTATGATTCACCACGCCGCCATCCACGAACGACCGGCATGGTGACCATCCACCGATGCCAGCCATTATAGGCGCATCGGCTGAATGCCGCGAGGGTATGAGGATGTGCGATAAATACGTAGCGCATCGCTGAATCGTCCATTCGAGGATGTGCGCGGGGGCGTTGGCAAGTCGTCAACGCCCCCGCGCACTCGTGCCGGATACCGAGTACTTCAGGGCTGATTCGATTCGCTACGGTGTCAGTACCACCTTGATACAACCGTCATCGTGCGCCTTGAACATCTTATACGCTGCCGGGGCATCGTCCAGCTTTAAGCGATGGGTGATGATAAACGTTGGATTGATCTCGCCAGCCTGGATATGTTCGAGCAGCGGTTGGAGATAACGGTGGACGTGGGTCTGCCCCATGCGGAAGGTCAGCCCTTTGCCGAATGCCGCGCCCATCGGCATCTTATCGACCATACCGCCGTAGACGCCGGGGATCGAGACCGTGCCACCCTTGCGGCAAGCCTGGATCGCCTCGCGCAGGGCGTGAGCGCGATCGGTCGCCAGGAAAAGCGCCGCCTTGGCGCGATCGAGCAGCGCGTCCGGGGCGTGACCGTGCGCCTCTAGCCCGACTGCGTCGATGCAGACATCAGGCCCGCGACCGCCGGTCAACTCTTTCAGCTCTTCGAGGACCGAGTCGGCTGAAAAATCGATCGTCTCGGCCTTCCCCTGGTCCCGCGCCAACGACAACCGTCCGGCGACCCGATCGATCAAGATCACCCGCTCCGCTCCGAGCAAATAGGCGCTCTTGACCGCAAGCTGGCCGACCGGACCACCACCCCAGATCGCGACGGTGTCGCCGCGCTGGATATTGCCATTCTCCGCCGCCTGATAAGCGGTGGGCAGGATATCGGTCAGGAACAAGACCTGCTCATCGGTGAGGTCGTCGGGGATCTTGAACGGGCCGACATCGGCGAAGGGGACGCGCACGTATTCTGCCTGTCCCCCGGCATAACCGCCCATCATGTGGGAATAACCGAAGAGCCCGGCTGGGGACGCGCCGTAGAGCTTTTCAACCATCCAGGCATTCGGATTGGAGTTGTCGCAGAGAGACCAGAGATCGTGCTGGCAGAAGTAGCAGTTGCCGCAGGCGATCGTGAAAGGGACGATCACGCGGTCACCCTTCTTCAGATTCTTGACCGCCGAACCGAGTTCAACGACCTCGCCCATGAATTCGTGGCCGAGGATATCGCCCTTCTGCATCGTCGGGATATAGCCATCGTAAAGGTGCAGATCGGAGCCGCAGATCGCGGTTGAGGTTACCTTGATGATCGCGTCGCGCGGATTAACGATCTCGGGGTCGGGGACCCGTTCCACCCGGACATCGTCTTTGCCATACCAACATAAAGCGCGCATAGTTGCTCCTGTCGCCGTTGTTAAATCGGTTCGGACGTGACCTCGCTGATCGCGCCTGTCAGGGTGGGGATACCTCCACCTGGGCCAGCTGACTGGCGGTCGTTCGTCGGCAACTCGCCCGCTTCCAGCAGTTGCTTGAAGCGTCGCAGATCATCCGAAACCTGTCTGCCGGGTTCCTCGCCGAGGAGCTTGGCGATGGCAACACCGGTTTTCCCTGCCGGTGGCGCATAGGACAGGGTGACGCGGACTTCGGTGCCGCGCTCGAACGGGGCCGGGGTGAAACGCACCGAACCGGCATTGGCGATCTGCGCGTCTGCGGTTGATTGCCAGGCGATCAGTTCATTCTCGACATCGTTGATAATCCGTGCGTCCCACTCGACGCTTTGCCCGAGCGGTGCCTTGGCCTGCCAGTGCGAGCGTCCTTCGCCGAGGTGTCCTGGCTGGTTGGCATATCCGTGCGCGTGTTCCCTGCCAGGCCATGGCCCGGCGAGGCCGCGTGCGGAGCCGTCGGCCTGCATATCGGGTGGTCGGCGGGGCGGCGCTGGGCGACAATGGGGGCGATGGCGGGCGCATTCGCGGCTCGCGTCGCACACCCGTCCTGACGCCAAGGAGCGCTGCCCATGTTCGCTCAATTCCTGCGGCGCGTCGCCTGCGCCGGGCGTGCCGCCCTGCGTGCAGTCCGTGGTCGCCTCGCGGCCGCCACGAAGCCCGCCGCTCCCACCATCCTCGCCGGGACGCTGGCCGACCTGGTCCGCAGCAAGCCCGACCTGATTGCCGAGAATGCGTTCTTGCGCCAGCAACTGGTCGTGCTCACGCGAGGCGTGAAGCACCCGCGCTGCACCCCGGTCGACCGCGCGCTCCTGGTGCTCTTGGCGAGCCGGATCCGCAGCTGGCAGCAGGCCCTGTTGCTCGTCCAGCCCGATACCCTCCTGCGTTGGCATCGGCAGCTGTTCCGTCTCGTGTGGCGGCGCAGGTCGCGGCCGGGGCCAGCGGCGCGCCGGCCCAAGGTGCCGCCCGAAACGATCGTGCTGATCCGGGAGATGGCGGCGGCGAACGTCCTGTGGGGGGCGGAGCGCATCCGGGGCGAGCTGCTGAAGCTGGATATCCAGCGTGGCCAAATGGACCGTCCAGAAGTACATGCGCGACGCCCGCACGCCGCGGCGTGCGGGTCAGCCCTGGGCGACCTTTCTGCGCAACCACGCCGGCGATATCTGGGCCTGCGACTTCCTGCCGGTCAATGACGTCTTCTTCCGCCCGCTCCACGCCTTCTGCATCATCGCCCTCGGCACGCGCCGGGTGGTGCACGTCGGCGTGACGCGCCACCCGACCGACGCCTGGGTTGCCCAGCAGCTGCGCGAGGCGACACCCTTCGGCGAGCGACCGCGGTATCTCCTGCACGACAACGACAGCAAGTACGGGCCGGTCTTCACGCGCGTGGCCGAGGCGAGCGGCATCACCGTCCTGCGCACGGCCTACCGCGCGCCCCGGCAGAACGCCACCTGCGAGCGGTTTCTCGGCAGCGTGCGGCGCGAGTGCCTGGACCACGTCCTCGTCCTCGGCGAGGCCCACCTGCGGCGCATCCTGCGCGAGTATGCCACCTACTTCAACACCGCGCGGCCACACCAGGGCCTGCAGCAAGCGCCCCCCGATGCCCGTACCGAGCCACGACTGCTCCGGCCGGAGCCCGGGAGGACGGTGTGCGCCGTCCCGGTGCTGGGCGGGCTCCACCACACCTACCAGCGCGCGGCCTGAGCCAGGGTGGAAGCGGGCGGACGAGCCAACCAGCCATCGCACCGATGCTGAGCCTGATCCACATCAGGTGCCGACACGCTCGACGTGGCGATCGCGACGATCAATGCCAGCACTTACGGTAACAGGTCCAGCATCTTCATCGGCAGCGGGGCGGTCGCGCGGCAGTTCCGCTATGAGGCGCGAGTCGGCAACGTCAGCGTCGTCGCGCCGATGGCCTTCTTCCCGTTTAGCGGCTGGGGCGACAGTTTCTTCGGTGACCTTCACGCTCGAGGCCGGCACGACAGGGAGTTTTACGCCGAGACGAAGGTGATGATCGAGCGCTGACCGCGGGAGTGGAGCCGCCAATTCTCGTCGCGGGTGATTGCCTTAGCGCCGTCGTTGGCAGGCCGCCGGGGTGGTGGCGGCTCGCGCGGGGGTTGCTGCAGGCCCGCTGGCCCTACCAGCAATCTCGTTCAACTCGCGGGGGAAGTTGGTGAACATGCCGTCCACCCCGAGCGCGATCAGTCGCTGCATCTCCGGGCGCTCGTTGACGGTGTAGGGATGGAGGTCGAGGCAGCGGGTGCGCGCCGCAGCGACCAGGGCCGCGTCCACGGCGTCTTTGGACGGCCCGATGCCGACGGCGTAATCGGCGACCTGCGCCAGTCCGGCTTGGATCGTCCGGCTGGTCTCCTCGCCGTAGAAGAGTTGCACCAGGGGCAAAGCGGGGTCAAGCGCGTGGACGCGCCGCAGGCTGGCGGGGCTGAAGGACTGGATCAGCACCTGGCGGCGCACGATCGACGGGGCGCGGAGGCCGTAGCGGTCGAGCAACGCAACGAGCCGCTCTTCCATCCGGTCAGCGCGCTCGGGGCTCTTCGTCTCGATGTAGTAGTTCGCGCGGTCGCCGTAGCGCTGGAAAACTTCCTCGAGCGTGGGGATGCGCAGCCCGGCGTACTCCGGTCGCGCGTACCGGGGGTAGGTGTCGTTGAACCAACTCCCGACATCGCAGGTCTTGATCTGCGCCAGCGTCTTCGTGCGAACGAGGCCAGTGCAGTTCTCGGCCGACCCGCGCCCGGTGCGATCCAGGGTCTCGTCGTGCAGCGCCACCAGCACGCCATCGCTCGTCTGCTGCAGGTCCTGCTCGATGTAGTCCGCCCCCAATTCGAGCGCCAGATCGTAGGAGGCGATCGTGTGCTCCGGAGCACTCCCCGACGCGCCGCGGTGCGCGATCGTGAGGAAAGGGCGGGCCGCCTGGGCACCGCGCGTGGCGACCGGGGTGTCGAGGGCGGTCGTCGCTGTGCCCAGTTCACCGCTGCGGGCCGCCGCACAGCCCGCGAGGAGCAGCGCAGTGGCGAGGAGTAAGGCTACAATGCGAGAGTGCATACCACCTCCAGCGACAGGTCGATTTCGTTGCGACGTATGGTGTCCCGACCGTCGCGCTTCCGTATGCGGTCCGGGCATCGTCGGAGCCTCGCCCTGCACGCCGCGAACTCCATTCCCGCCCGGGCGGGGGCCGCGCGTGGGCCGCCGGGCCGCCCGCCACACCCCCGGCGGTGGCGGAGCAGGACAAAGCGCCGGGCATCACCGGTGACATGGCCCATCTTGCGGCGGAGCGCCTGTAGCGCGCCAACCAGCATTGTACCCTGGCCATTCCCTCCCGCCCAACGATCGTTGCGAATGATCCTACCAGAGGAAACGACGCATGTTCGGATGAGCATCCGATGATTACCGAACTCCCGGTCGCCACCGGGCTGTTACGGCTGGGTGTGGCCACCCTGCTCGGTGCCCTGATTGGCCTGGAACGCGAGCGGCTGGAGCGCGCGGCCGGGCTGCGCACCCACGCGCTCGTCGCGCTCGGCTCGGCCCTGATCATGATCGTGTCAGCCTACAGCTTCGCCGACCTGGGGCTGGGGCCGCGCGATCCGACCAGGATGGCCGCGCAGGTGGTCAGCGGGATCGGCTTCCTCGGCGCGGGCGTGATCATCTTCCGCGAGAACGCGGTGCGCGGGCTCACCACTGCGGCGAGCATCTGGGCGGTGTCGGGCCTGGGACTAGCCGCCGGTGGGGGGCTCTACGCAGCGGCGGTCCTCGCGACCGCCTTCATCCTGGGTATCCAGGTCGGCCTGCGCCCCCCGGAGCGCCGTGTCTTCGTCTACCACCAACAGCACCGCCTTGGGCTGCGCCTACAGCGCGGTGCGGGGCGCCTGGCGGCGGTGGAGCGCGCCTGTGCTGGCTACTTTCGTCATCCGCCCTTGAATCCCGGCGCTCTTATGGACGAAGTGCCAGGAGTCGACGACGGATGACGAAAGTAGCCAGCACAGCTGTCAAGTTGAGCACATTTGACGGTAGCGGCGGCAGCAAAGTGGGGAGCAACCCCCGCCTGCGGGCGATAACCAGCCCGCAGGCACAGCATTTGGGGCGATCATCGCGCCTCGGTAGGGAGACTTTGTTCAGCCAAAACCTAACGTAACAGTACCGCGCCGGCCGCCTACTCCATCTATTCCATCCAGCCTGACTTCCTGGCAGTCCAGGCTCGAGCGTGCCAGGGACTGACGTTGGACGGACGAACCGGCCAGGACAACCAGGGACTTGCCGATGACGTGGAACCATGTGACAATGGAGATTCGGTCGCATATGTCTCGAACGGTCGTATAGGAAGGGCCAAAGTACGATCCTGCCGTGCACGACCACTGCACACGCCTTCGCCGTCGTACCCCCGTCCTCCGCATAGCAACCAATACCGAAAGGAGGAGCTACGAGCATGCGAACACTGGAGCCACTCGACTCGCGAACATTCGATGAGACCCTCGCCTTCATCACGCCTCGCGCTGAGGACATGCAGTGGGCGTCCATCCCCTGGCAGACGGATCTCTGGGAGGCGAGGCAGGTTGCCGCTGAGCGGGAGAAGCCCATCTTCGCGTGGATGATGAATGGGAGTCCGCTCAGCTGTGTGTGAAACAACGGCGTGGCTGCGCGTGCCGCAGCCTTCGCCGACCCTGAGGTGATCCGGCTCGCCTCGGAGTCGTTCATCCCGCTCGCCGAGAATTGCTCACCGTTGCAGACCCAGCAGGACGCGAAGGGCGAGTTCTTCCGCCTGGTGGCCGAACAGGGCCACTACGCCGGACGGACGGTGCCGAGCGCCACGCGCCAGGGGCAGTACGCCTTCACCGCGGACGGCACGCTGCTGGCCTCCATCAACACGCGTGACGCCGACACGATGCTCGGCATGATGCGCCAAGCCCTCGAACGGTGGGCGACATTCGCCGCACACGAGCGCAGGCGAGACGTTGACGCCGGAGCCTACGAGCGTGACCCACGCCACCCGGACTTCTACCCGGTCGGTGGCCTCGTCCTGAAGCAAACCATGCGTGACCTGCCTCGTCCAGCAGGGCACGCCAGTCCGCAGCAACGCCCGGAGGCGATCAACTTCGATTACGCCTGGTTCACCGCCGCCGAAGTACGCGACTTCCTCCCGGAAGACGTGCGGGTGGGCGCGAGCGGGGAGCTACCCCGGCGGATTGTGCGGCGATTTGCCCGCTTCCACCTGCTGGACAGCGTACGCGGTGAGACACCGCCGTGGCGGGACGAGGACATCCAAGGGGCCACCATGATCACCGCGGTCGTGGCGCTGGACGGCACCCGCGTTCACCTACGGCTTGACGGCAGTGTGCTGAACAGCCAGGGCGGGACCTGGGCGATCGAGCCCTTCCAGGAGCAACTGGCGGGGATGGCGCGGGGCTATCACTGCCGGTTGCGGGGCGAACTGACCTTCGACACGCAGCGCGGGGCATTCGAGCGGTTCGACCTACTAGCAGTCGGCGATCGCTGGGGTGGCACCGAGCACAACAGTCGGCAGGAGGACCTCGCGCCCGCCCCCATGGGCATTGTTTTCCAGATTGCGGGAAGCACGCCCGCCGACCGCACCCCTCCCCACGCCAACCTTTGGGACTACTTCGACATCCCTACCGATCAACCCCCCAAGTAACCGTCCGCAACTCCGGCAGCGCCTGGTCAGGCGCTGCCGGAGTCCTGCTACCGCGTAGGGTGTCAAAATCCATCCTACCCGGCATCGGGTGAGCAGCGCCCGCATGCTGTGACGTCTTGCGGTACGATCGGGCAGGTGGTATCGCCCTCTGCTGCGGTGAGGGTGGCGGCTTCATGTTGTTCGCGGCCGTCTCGACACTGCTCGCCTTGCTCTGCGTGTGGGGTGTGAAAACGTCGTACGGCACCGATGCGGCCCTGGTGCGCCACGGCCGCACACGTGTCCTGGCTACCGTCGCCATCCGGCCTGAATCCTTAGCAATCCCGGGTGACGAGTGCCAGAATTACGCTGCGGAGGGCGACGGTAGCCAGGACAGCCGTGCCTGACCAACCGTCGCCATCCCTATCACCGCACCCCCCAACAGCACCTTCTTGACGGGCGATACGCAAAACCGCGGTGCTTGATGGGACTGAGCCAGGCAGCAGTCAAAGGCATGGCAAGGATACCCTTGCGGAATTGACATAACTAGGAGTTCGTGGCCCGCTGCGAACGTGATCGTGTTTGTCGACCATCGTGGGATCAGCGGTGACTATGGCTGGGCGATGTTGGCGCGTGATACAGCGCTCAGTTTGGGAAAGGGGTGTGGTGCGGTGTGGCGCGATGAACAGCGTGGGCCGTTGCTGGTGATCGCTGAGGTGCCCTAGCTCGTCGTCATGCACGGCCATTTGTACGGCCATTTCGGCGACATCGCGCGGCATTGCCCGACATGAGCGTGTCGCTGTGCGCCGGAAAACCGCGCCGGAACGCGGCGAGCGACACCCCGTGACCGGGGGTGAACGAGCGCGAACGTGGCTGGGGGCCAGGTGGGCATGCGGCGACGAAGTACTGCGATTTGTACGGCAGTTTCGCCGACAGTGGGCGGCAGCGCGTGGCATGAGCATGGCTGGCAGACATGAAAAAAACCTGCTACCATGCGGGTAGCGACAGCGCGCGGCATGGCGCGACCGACGGAACACTGTGCTTCGGACCAAGGGGTTGGCGGTTCGAATCCGTCCGAGGGCGTCACCACAAAACGCGATAGCGCGATGACATTGCCCCGGCCCGCGTGGTCGGGGCTTTTCGTTCGATACGTGACGTGATGCAGCAGTGCTGGCAATACTGGGAGTAGTGACGCGATGGATTGGGAGCAGCGTTTAGCCGCGCTCTGGACCACGATCGATCAGCAGCCCGAGCAAGAGTTTCTGGGCCAGATGGCGCAACTCGTCGCCGAGTTGCCGGTGGATGACGCGGTGGGGATCTTCGAATAGGCGGCTTCGCTTGACTCGACCGGCCATTCCGATCGGGCGGTGCCGCTCTATCGGCGGGCACTCGCACTCGGGCTGCCGGGGATACGGCGACGGCGCGCGGTGATCCAGATGGCGAGTTCGCTGCGGAATCTCGGCCAGGCCGAGGAGAGCGTCACGTTGCTACGGGCCGAACGTGAAGTCGACTCCGACGAATTGGACGATGCGGTCAGCGCCGTCCTCGCGCTGGCGCTCGTCGATACCGGCCATGAACGGGAAGCCGTCTCGATCGCCGTGGCGGCGTTGGCACCGCATCTGCCCAGATATCAACGCTCGATGGCAAATTACGCCCGGTTGCTGCTCGAGCAGCCGGAAGACTGACGGCCAAGCAACTGCGTTGTAATGACAAGCGATTGAGCGGGGCTAAACGTTCAACAACGCCGTTGAATAGATTGAGCGCCCCCTGCCGACCCGCGCCGCCAATGTGCGCACCACTGTTCAATCCGTGCGAACAAATGATCGCGCTTTGTGAAAATTGCTGCGTCTGGTCATCTTGACTGTTCGCATAGCCTGGCCCCGAAGATGGTTCTCTGGCACGTTTTGTGCGTTAATGTAGCGAAGCGAGTAACAGGACCGCCTACCCCTGGCGGCAGCGACCAACAAATCGCGTTGTTCTCTATTGTCATTGCAGCAGAAAAACTACCGTTCAAGTCAGGATGGCACACCAAAATGTGCGTGTCCCGGTTTGGGCTTATAGAGGTGTTTGCGCTCGGGGCAGGCGTCGATGCAGTTGGAGGGAGAGGCAATGGATCAGGTCTGTATTGTGGCCCCAGGGCGTGTAGCAATCATCGGCAATTCACAGCCGCGACAATGCGGTATCGCTACTTTCACCAATGATCTCGCCACGGCGTTGGCGGCGGTCTATCCCGAAGTCGCCTGGCCGATCGTGGCGATGAACGATACCCCCGAGGGGTATGCCTACCCACCCAACGTGCGCCTCTCCATCGATCAGGCCGATCCGGCGGCCTACCTCCGCGCCGCCGATACCCTTAATCGTTCCGGGGTGGAACTGGTGCTTTTGCAGCACGAGTACGGGATTTTCGGCGGTTCGGCGGGCGATTATCTCCTGCCGCTCCTGCGCCGTTTGCGGATGCCGGTCGTCACAACCTTGCACACAATCCTCGGTGAACCCGACTATGAGCAACGACGGGTGCTAGCCGAGATCGCGCAGATTTCGGCGCGTGTCATCACGATGAGCCACCTCGGCGTCGAGCGCCTGCAGAAGATTTATGGCGTCTCTGCAGAGAAGGTCGTCTATATCCCGCATGGTATCCCCGATGTTCCTTTCACCGAACCGGACGATCATAAGGGCCGCTTCGGGCTGACCGGACGACCGTTGATGCTGACCTTCGGGCTCCTCTCGCCCGGTAAGGGGATCGAGACGGTGATCAAGGCGCTGCCGACGATCGTGGCGCACTACCCTGATTTCGTCTACCTCGTCGTGGGGGCGACCCATCCGCATATCAAGGAGCATCACGGTGAGGCATACCGCGAAGGGCTGGTGCAACTCGCGCAGGAACTCGGTGTGGCCGACAACCTGATCCTGCACGATCACTTCGTCAAACTCGACGAACTCGTGCGGTATATCGCCGCCGCCGACTTGTACATTACGCCCTATCTCGGTCGTGAGCAGATCGTATCCGGCACGCTGGCCTACACCCTCGGCGCGGGCAAGGCGATCATCTCCACACCGTATCCCTATGCGGAAGAACTGTTGGCCGATGGTCGAGGTGAACTGGTGGCCTATGGTGATAGCGTCGCCATCGCGGAGCGGACGTTGCGGCTCCTCGATCACCCGGCAGAGCGGCGGGCGTTACGCGAGCGTGCGTATCAGTTCGGTCGTTGGATGGTCTGGCCGACCGTGGCGCGATGCTACATGGGACTCTTTCAGCAGATCCTCTCGGCGCGCACGTCGGTCGTGCAGGCCGTGCCACTCCCGTTAACAGCCAACTCAGCGCCAGAACAGTTCGTGGCCTCGTGATCGCGACGTCAGGCGACACAGGCGTGGGGCGGCATGGGATCGAGCGGTACCCAGCCTTCGCTGCTCCGCCATTGATCGACGGTATCGTCAATCTGAATCACCTCGATTGGTTGTCGGTCGAGGTGCTGCTCGCTGGCGAACCGGCGCTGCTGACCCATATCTACTGCGAGGCGCCGGACTACGGCTGGTTCGACGCCGCCGGTGAGGGGATCGTCGCGCTCGACGATGTGGCTCGCGCGGCGCTCGTCTACCTCGATTTCTGGGTGACGACCGGGCAACCGCGCGCCCTGGCGCGGGCACGCGCGGCGTTGAACTTCGTTTTGTACATGCGTGCCGAGCGGGGGACATTCTACAACTTCGTCTTCGATTACAGCGGCGAACTCAACCGTACCGGGATCACCAGCGTCGATTCGCTCGACTGGTGGACCTGTCGCGCCTTCTGGGCGCTGGCACGGGGATATGCCGTCTTCCAGGCGATCGATCCCGCGTTCGCCGCGCGGTTGCAGGATGCCTACCTGGCGACCGAGACATTGCTTGCCGAGCGGATCGGTGAGGTCGGACGCTTCACGAGCAAGCACGGTTTCGTTGCACCGGCCTGGCTGCCGAGCGATTCGGCGGCGCTGGCGGCGCTGGCGGCGCTGGGCCTCGCCGAGTTTCAGGAAGCAGCGCCAAATGAGCGAACGGCACAGTTGCTGACCGCACTGGCCGATGGGCTGGCGGCATACCAATTAGGCGGGCCTGGGGCTTTCCCGTGGGGCTTGCATCCGCACACCCTCAAGGCACCGCTGCCCTGGCATGGGTGGGGAACCCACGAGGCCCAGGCGCTCGCTCGGGCCGGTCGTGTCATGGCGCGGCCCGATTGGGTCGCCTCGGCCCGTCGTGAGGTCGAGGGTTTCTTTGCCTGGCAGCTGATCGGTGGGCACCTGCATGCCCTGAATCCGTTGCCGCTCGTACAGGGGCAGCAGGCATACGGGGTGAATTGCCTCGTACAGGCCGCGCTAGAATGTTACCGGGCGACCGGCGATGACCATTTCGCGCGGCTGGCCGGGCTGCACGCCTCCTGGTTCCTGGGCAACAACGTCGCCGGTCGCGCGCTGTACGATCCGGCATCCGGGCGCGGCTACGATGGGATCGACCGGCATGGGGAAATCAATCCGCATGCCGGGGCCGAGTCCACGATCGAGGCGCTGATGGCGTTGCAGGCCGTCGCTGCTGTCCCAGAGGCGCTGCGCTTCCTCGACTATCGGGCGCAGGCGCATCGTTCCTGGTACGCCTTGCCGCTCCTGGCGGTCGAGGGGGAGAGCGCGGCGCAGGATGTCGAGCAGGTCTGGCGGCTGAGCGATGACGGCACCGCCGTTGAGTGGCAGTTCACCGTCACCGAGGCTGCCGACTATCTCCTCTACCTTGGCTCGCGGAAACAGCAAGAGGGACGCACATCCCGCTGCGCCACGGTCACACTCGATGAGCGAGAGTCATGGTCATTCACGCCGCCCACGGTTGTGCGGCAATATCCCTGGCTCGATCTGCTCACCCCTGTCCCGGTCACGCTCGCCGCTGGCCGACATCGGTGTCGGCTGACCGTAGCTGGTGTGGTTGGGGTCTCCGACCTGGGCCAGTTGGCGGGGCTACTCGTGCAGGAAGTTCGCGCGACGCGCCGATTTGTCGGCCCAGATGGGGACACGGTCGCACTCACGCTCGATATGCAGCACGGTGGGCTGGCTTGGTCATGGTGATGCGGCTCTAAGGACTGTAGGGACCACCAAGGGCCGACCGCGCCTTGATCTGCGCGGTCGGCCCTTGCTTTCCCCATCGTTTCCTGTCACAGTCAGAGTTACACACGGCATGGCTGGTCCTCCTTGGTCTATCATGGTGGGATATCTGTGCTCGCCAGGAGACTGTCGCCGCGAAAGCAGGAATAGCGGCCTGCTCCTCCAGTTGGGGCAGCTATCGAAGGAGTAATCTGAGGATGACCATAGCGGGTTCGGACTCGGCGGTAGGGGCACACCCATTCCGCTTGCAACGTCTACGAACGATCATGTGGGGCGATGACGCAAATCCTGATGAGGCGATGGGGGTGCTGAATCCCGCCTGCTGCCGTGATCGCGATGGGCGATTGCTCCTCTACCCGCGGGTGGTAGCGCATCCGAATCATTCGCGGATCGGCCTCGCCGAGGTCCGTTTCGAGGATGGGGAACCGGTCGAGGTCGCGCGGCTCGGGTACGCATTAGAGCCGACGGAAGGGTTCGAGCGGAATGCGCACACCGCCGGAGTCGAAGATCCGCGCGTCGTCTTTCTCGCCGCGCTCGATCGTTTCGTGATGGCCTACACCGCATTCGGCCCGCTCGGCCCGCGGATCGCCCTGGCCGTATCGCCGGATGGACGCTCGTGGGAGCGACTCGGGCCGATCAACTTCACCTACGAGCCGCAGTATCGGACGGATTTCGATCTCTACAAGAATAAAGATGCCCTGCTCTTTCCCGATATCGTGCGCGATCCGCACGGCCGACCCGCCTTCGCGCTGATCCACCGGCCCGAATACACGATCCCCTGGGAGTGGGGCGGTACGACCACTATCCAGCCGGATGGGATCACCGAGACGCGCCCGGCGATGTGGATCTCCTATGCCCCGGTCGATACCGCCCTGGCCGATCTCCGCTCGCTGACCGTCTGGCAGGATCACCAGTTCCTGGCCGGCTCGGAGCAACCGTGGGAAGTATCCAAGATCGGCGGCGGCGCACCGCCGATCCTCACGCCACTCGGCTGGCTCGTCATCTATCACGGCGTCGGGGCCGTGCCGCAAGCTACCACCGAGCGAGCACCGCGCCCGCCCTATGCGGCGGGGGTGATGATCCTCGATCGCGATGATCCGCGAAAGATACTCTACCGATCGACCGAACCGATCCTCGAACCGGATACGGACGAGGAGCGGGAGGGGATCGTGGACAATGTCGTCTTTCCCACCGCTGTCGATCTGCGCGAAGATGGTCGTCTCGATGTCTATTACGGGATGGCCGACGCGCGGATCGGGGTTGCGCGGCTGCAAATCCCGGATTCGCTCCCGGACTGAACTTCGGCAATTGCCTGAAGGGGTTGCGCCAACAGTGTTGGCGCGACCCCTTTTGCATTCGCTAAGTACAGATGCCTGGACGCTAATTGTAGCGACAGTGGCATGTACGGACGACGTGTACGCCAACTACTCGGCCATGATCGCGGAAGTTGACGGTTGGGACAATTCTCGATAAGCTAGCCTCGTGATGTACGGACATTGTGAACTCGCAGGAGTGGGCGATGTTGACTCCGTTCGGGCGGCTGGTGGTGTCGGTGTCGGTGGTCCTCCTATTGCTCTCCTGTTTGGTCTATTTCTTCATCGTGACCCATCGCGGGCAAGATCTCCTCTGTCGGCGTGGGCAGGTCTGCTTCGTGGTGACGCGCTAGTGCGGCTTGCTCCGAACGCCGTGAGCGTGTTGCCTCACGACGCCTCCTGAGCGGCGTGCGCCTTTTCGCGTTAGAATCGCGCCAGCGCCCGGTGGCGTGCTGCGGTGGGTTGCGCGTCACTATGACCAGATGTCACCATGATCAGGAAGGAAGGGAGCGCCGATGGCCGAGGCACCAATCGTTGGCACACCACCGAGCACCGTGACGAATCCGCCGCGACGATGGGGGCCAGACGCGCCACCCAATAGTTATCCCGATCCGGATGTCCTGGCGCTGAGTCCGGAGTTTCGGAGCCTGACCGTTGGCAATACGCCCCTACAGCGACTCTGGACCGGCTTCCTCTGGGCCGAGGGGCCGGCCTGGAGCGGGCAGGGGCGTTATCTGGTCTTCAGCGATGTCGGTGGCAACGTGCAATATCGCTGGACGCAAGACGATAACCACGTGACAATTTATCGTTCCCCCTCGCGGAACAGCAACGGCAACTCGTTCGATTACATGGGGCGACAGCTTTCCTGCGAGCATTTCACGCGCCGGGTGGTGCGCTGGGAACACGATGGCTCGCTCACCGTCCTGGCGGAGAGCTACGATGGCAAACGGCTCAATTCGCCGAACGATCTGATCCCGCACCCCGATGGCAGCGTCTGGTTCACCGATCCGCACTACGGCAACTCCCTTTACGAGGGGCAGCCGGACGCGGGAGGGGATCTCGATCCACGGGTCGGGGCACCGGACGCGGGCGATCAGGCGCAGGTTCTGCCGAATGCGGTCTATCGGATCGCGTCGGATGGGCAGATCACCAAGTTGACCGACGCGATTGCCTATCCCAACGGCCTCGCGTTTTCGCCCGATTGCCGAAAACTTTACGTCGCGGATACCGGTCCAGGACCGCGCGACATCAAGGTCTTCGATGTCGCCGACAATGGCACCGTGTCCAATATGCGCCTCTTCACCGATATGATCGTCGATGGGATCAAATGTGGGCCGGATGGCTTGCGCGTCGATCTGTATGGCAACGTTTGGTGCGCCAGCAACGCCGGGAGCGCCGCGCTCGGCTACAGCGGCGTGATCGTCTTCAATCCTGGTGGGGAGCTGATCGGTCGTATCCGCTTGCCCGAGGCGTGCGCCAACGTCTGCTTCGGTGGCCCGAAGCGGAATCGCCTCTTTATGACCGGGAGTCAATCCCTCTATGCCCTCTACGTCAATACGCAGGGCGCCACGCCGGGCTGATTTGCCGAGTATTCGCGTCCTCGTCATGGTACTACGTGAGAAGTGGGGTGGGAGCGAAGGCTCTCGCCCCACTTTGTTGGCGTGACATAAAACTAGGAGCGGCGATACAGTCGAGGTCGGCTCGTTCAGTTGATCGTATTGATTGCCCGCGCCGCCAGGACGGCGATCACGATCAACGAGATCAGCGATTGCAGCATCATCAGCACCTTCATGTGTCGAGAGAGGACCAGTGTGTCGGTAGGGCTGAACGCGGTGGAAGTATTGAACGCCAGGAAGAGATAATCGAGGAAGCCGGGCGACCAGCCCTCCACCAACCCATCATCGTCCTGCTGTTGCTGCGGGAACGAGAAATCCTGGCTGGCGTGTTTGCCGGGGTGGCGATGCGCCGGACCACCGGCATCGAGGTTCCAGTACCAGAGCGCAAATACCACGACATTCGCGCCCCAGACGAGCCCCGCATCGCGTAAGAGGGTTAACGATTGCTCTGTCCCTGCGGTGAGGCGGTAGAGGAGCAAGGCGGCGCTGGACGCGACCGCGAGGGTTAGGATGCCATTGAGGGTGAGCGCGACAGTGTGCGTCCAACGGTGCATACCGCGCCACCGCAGGATCCATAAGGGGATCAGGAGCGCTGCGATCAGGGCGAGTACCCCCCCACGTGGCCCCACGGTATAGCGTGACGAGATGAAAAAGAAGACGCCACCGACCATCAAGATCGCGATAGCTGCGGGCCAGCGCGCCACCCCGACCGCGTCATCAAGCTTTGCTTCGTCGGAGGAGATGGTTGTACGCGCCATAGTCTCCCTTGTCATGATTCCTCACGCAGCATGATACACAAGAGATGCGGGGCTGTTAATTGCTTGGAGCACGACGCATATCGCCGTTTACGATAGGTAGCGACTACTGTAGCGCTGTGGATACCGGTACACCGCCCGGTGGAGCTCACTACCGGGCGGTGTTAATTGACACGCTAGTACAGTGTGGCGGAAGTTTCGCGATGGTATAGTGGCCGCTCTCGTCGCGCAGCGAGGGCGGGGGTAGGGTGGAGGATGAGATGCGTGGGCCGCAACCGGTGCCGATCGAACTGACCGACGCG
>JAABUN010002907.1_pt1 | contig 28410 bp, 23 predicted proteins | sample 5559311 | NCBI WGS metagenome assembly JAABUN01 (sample SAMN10711877, study PRJNA513370) | rock metagenome | isolation source: Antarctica rocks | place: Antarctica: Victoria Land, Siegfried Peak sud
AACGACTCGGGCTCTCGGAGGAGGACCGGTCGGCTCTATTCTACGCGCTGTTGCTCAAGGACGCCGGATGTTCCAGCAACGCATCCAAGATCACCGCCCTCTTCGGCTCCGACGATTTCGAGACCAAAAAAGCCTTCAAGACAGTGGACTGGAGCCGATTGCCGCACGCGGTAAAGTACGTGGCGAGTACGGTCAGCCCGGATAGTGCTATCTGGACTAAAGCCCGAAGGTTCTTCGCGGTGGGCCTCGAAGGCCAGAAAGGCGCCCGCCAACTCGTTCTCATCCGGTGTGAGCGCGGGGCGGAGATCGTGCGCCTCATGGGTTTTCCTGAAGCCTCTGCGCAGGCGATCCGCAACCTCGACGAACACTGGAACGGTCACGGCCACCCCGACGGCTTGCGTCGAGATGAGATTCCGCTGCTCTCCCGAATCTGCGGGCTGGCTCAGACGTCTGAGGTGTTTTACTCCGGTTTCGGTCCCGCACGAGCCGAGGAGGTTGCAAAAGCTCGCCGCAAGACATGGTTCGACCCGGATGTCGTGGATGCGTTCCTCTCGCTCACAAAGGACGGTTCGCTCTGGAAGGACATACGAGCCCCGGAGCTAGGGCCGGAGATCTCACGCCTGGAGCCCGAGGACCAAGTAGTAGAGGTGACACCGGAACGCCTGGATCTCGTAGCCGAGGCGTTCTCCCAGATTATCGACGCGAAATCGCCTTTCACCTACACGCACTCGGAAGGCGTCACCGAAGTCGCCGTTGCCATAGCCAAACAACTGGACTTCGAATCCGAAGCCCTACGCGACCTAAAGCGGGCAGCACTCCTGCACGACATCGGCAAGCTCGGTGTCTCGAACAGCATCCTCGACAAACCGGGACGCCTGACCGACGAGGAGTTCGGCATAATAAAGAACCACCCGCGCCTGACATACGGCATCCTTTCTCGCGTCTCGGCCTTCCAACCTATCGCTCAAACCGCCGCCAACCACCACGAGAAACTCGACGGAACCGGCTACCATCGGGGCATCACCGGCGATGAGCTGGACCGCCCCTCCCGAATACTAGCCGTAGCCGACATCTTCGACGCTCTCTCCAAAGATCGCCCCTACCGGGCTGCTATGCCAATGGAGAAGGTATTGAGCATCCTGGACTCCGACAGCGGCGACAAACTCTGCCCCGAAAGCGTCGATATCCTGAAGGAGCTTGTCGATAAAGACGTTCTCTAAACGTGAAGCCCGTGTGTTCGCGGCAAAACAATAGGCCCGAGGCTTGAGCCCTGGACCTATTGAAGATTCTTTCTAGCTGGTCCCTAGCAGGTAAAAGAGGAGCCGCAGCCGCAGCCGCCCTGAACGTTCGGGTTGTTTACGGCGAAGCCAGCGCCCATGAGGCCGTCGACATAGTCAAACTCGGAGCCCATGATGTACGGGACGCTCATTGCGTCGATAACGACCTTGACGTCCTTCATCTCGAGGACTTCATCGTCGTCGTTGATCTCGTCGTCAAAGTAGATGGAGTACTGGAAACCCGAACACCCGCCGGGACGAACGCCAATGCGGAGCGCGAGATCCTCTTCGCCTTCGGCCTCCATGAGACCTTTGACTTTGTCAGCGGCGTTGTCTGTTATGGACAGTATCGAAGTCGCCTGTTGCTGGTCCATCGGCACCTCCCGAGAAATGCTGTAGTCGTATAGTCGTTTGACTGGATTATTACACTGCAAAGCGTATAGTTCAATGCCTCTCTAACGATGCCTCGAAAGCCTCTTGACCAAACTCCGCCGGGCCTCCCCAACGCCCCGTACCGCCCGAGACGCGAGCGACGCTGGATTTACCGCCGCAAGCCATCGCCGCCACACGGGTAGCTTTTCGAGAGCGTCGACACAACGCTTGTGCGACGCTGAGACTTGTCGACGGCTGGATTTGTAGGCCACGCCTGAGTAGAGATATCCGGTGTAGAAGCGACCGAACTCGCGGAATGGTTCTTCATCGAGGCCCAGGGAGCCCGCGAGGAGTACCATACGCTCGTTTGGCGTGAGCGAGGCAGATTCGGCTCCCGCATTTCCTCCGGGCGACAGATCGCGTCCACGACCGAGGAGATCCCGGTACAGATCTTCCGGTCGCCCTCGCGACACCAACAACCGCTTCGTTAGAGGCACCGCCGCTATGAGCAATATTGGCGCCAGCGGATACAACGGCCAGATCGGCACCCCCACCGCGTCGTTCGCGGAGGATTCCTTGTCCTTATTCTTCTCTTCGGGGGGTTTCTCCTCCTGGGCGTTCTGTTCTCTCTCCTGCTGCTCGCGCAGGTTGCGGTCCTCGATCCCTGGCTCTTCCTGCGGGGAGCTTGACGACTGCGGACCTGGCGCGTTCTGCTCCATGGTCGTCGGAACGCTAAATCCGGGTGTGGGATCGAACGGATACCAGCCAACGCCGGGGAAGTACAACTCCACCCAGGTATGCACGTTCCCACCCTTGACCAGATACTCGTTCTCCTCACCCTCGACTAGGTCGCCCGTAGTAGTGCCGTAGACCACCCGCGAGGGTATGTCCTGCTCACGAGCCAACAACGCCATCGAAGTGGCGAACTGGGTACAGAAACCCTCCTTGTCTCCCGACAAAAATTCTTCTATAGCCTTGTCGGCGCGGCGGTAGTTTACGTCGAGGTTGTAGGTAAAGCCGCCGTCCGTTCGCAGGTATCGCTCGATGTTGCGGGCTTTGTCGTAGTTTGTAGAGGCTCCCGCGTAGCGTTGCTCTATGTCCTGGACTGTGTCCGCGACGGCGTCCGGGGTGCTCTCGGGCATCTGAAGGAACCTGTCGCTTACCTCCGAGGGATAGTTGTTTCCAGCGGAGCGGAGTTGCTCGGCGGTTGGCTGCGGTATCTCGGAGAGAACCCGGTAACGGTCGCCCTCGCTCAGTTGGTCCTCGGCCCGCCACGACGAGTCGGAACTCTGGATGGCGTCCGGGGTGTCGCTGTTTAGGGGTGTGGCCTGCACTATCCGGTATCCTCCGAAGACAAGATCGGTCTGGGCTTCGATGATCTCGACTTCCTGTTGCACGACGCGGGTCTCTATATCCGGGGCTATCTCATCGCCGTCCCCGTCGCCTGGGCCAGTCGTGTCCTCCCAGCGCACGCCGTCGAAACGGTCCAGGGTGCCGCCGCGCCACAGCAGTTGCTCATCGCTCTCTACGCGCATGATCGGCACGTCCTGTCCAACCGTCAGGTAGTCTCCAACATCAGCCTGAACATTCAGGTTGGATGTCGAACCCGCACCGATGCGCGTCCAGTCGATGGCACCTTCGCTTACTACCTGATCCGCGAGCGGGGCGTTTGGCAGCGCGAGCACGACCACCGCGACAACCGCACCCGCCACGACGCTCGGCCAGGCAAACCGAGAGACACTTGCTGGCTCTGAATCCTCGGATCCATAATCTCCCGTGGACGAGCCGACCGCGAGCAACAAGGCGATCACACAGACCAGGAAAACAAAGAAGAACGGACCCGCTCCGTCCTCGAAGCTGATGGTCGAGAGAACGCCAATAGTGACACCGAGAACGGCCACCGAGAAGATCGGGCTCTCCTCGTAGAGCGTCGCCGAAACCGCGAACGCCGAAACTATAATAACTATCGGTATGAGGATGATGAACAGCCCCGGAATGGAATCGTAGGGTATGGGCTGACCGTACATCGTGTTCGCGCCCGCGATAGCGTCGGAAGCGACTTGTATAAAGAGATCTCGCCATCCCGAGAGTGAGAAGAGCGGTATCCGACCGTAAACGGCCAGCAACGTATAGACGACGGCTGCGGGGAAGATCAGGACGAACCTGAATTTTCCGGCGGAGCCTACCAAAACCGCTACGATAGCCGCCCCAAGCATCATCCCGAAAGCCCCGAGAGCCAGCGCAGGCGAGCCCGCCGCGAAGTCTCCCTCGAAACCGTTTGGAGTGTCGCCGCTGAAGAGGATGCAGAACGAGGCGCCGGTAGCCAGGACCGCCGTGTACAACCAGACTCGAACCCAGAGACCGCTCACCTAGACCGCGCTCCTTTCATACGCGAGACTCGCCGCCCCTTCCGGCTGTTGAACCGTTATCACAGATGCTCCCTCGGACTCAAGACCGTCGACGCTCGCGGAGAAAGCCGCAGCCTTGTCAGCGAGTGCCTGGGAGCCCGGTGGATAACCCATGTAGGTATGTGAAGCGACCGAGATCACGGTGACCGGTCGTCCGCCTCCGCGGAACCTCCGGACGGTTGCGGAGAGGTCTTCGCTACCACCAATCCCCCGGCTGACGAGAATAAGTCCTTCTCCAAGATTGCCTCGCTCCTCGGAGAGGAACACTCCTAGTTCCGTATCGCCGGAGTCCTTTACGGTGGCTAGGACTCGCATCGCTTTCCAGTAGGCGGCCTCATCGGCGGCGAACTCTGTGGCTTCACTCTCTCCGTCGGTGCAGATCAAGCGCGAGGGCAAACCCGCTTCTTTGAGATGCGCCAGAACCGAGGCTGTAGCGGAGACGGCGTCTTCGATCTCGGCTTCCGGTACTTTCAAGCCCCGGCGACGGAGATCCAGTACAACCGTGTAGCGCAGCGGCGCTTGCAGGGTGAACTCCCTGACGTGCAGCTCGCCGGTTCGGGCCAGACTTTTCCAGTGGATGTGCCGCATGTCGTCGCCGCGCCGGTACTCCCGGAGCCCGGCGAAATCGTCACCGCTCTGTCCCCGCGCGCCGCGAGACCCGGACTCGACCGCGCCTCCCTGAATCGGTAAGTTCGTTATCTCGTGGACCTCCGGGTAGACGACGACTTCGTCGCCATCCAGGAAGCTCCGGGAGAAGCGCAACAGACCGAACGGTTCGACAGCCTGAACATCCGCTGGTCCGAGGCTGTACAGGCCGCGCCGAGGGAAGGTGACCGGGACTTCGACTGCGGCTCCTCCACCCTTGCTGAGCGGCGGCGACTCAAAGCCCCGAGGCTCCGGCAGCCGATCCAGTACCTTGATGTGCGAGGAGTTGAGCTTGGAGGAATTGGAGATCAAGAGGTCTATCCGGGAGCTTCTGCGGGCGAAGAACCGCGAGACCGGGAGGCTTCTTGAGAAGTCAAGGCCCCGGGCGGCGAAGTAACCGAGAACTAGGGCGGCTACCAATAGGGCGAGTAGCGCGTAGGCTAGTTGATGAATCTGGGTAGTCCCGATCAGGCGGGCGCCAGCGAACACGATGAGCCCTATAACGAGTGCTTGCCAGCCCCGCGAGGTGGGACGGACGCGAAGCCGGGTTCGCAAGGTTTCTAGACCGCCTCGGTTACGGGTACGGCGGAAAGGATATCCTGCACTACTCTTCCGGCTGGGGTCTCGCCGTTCGCGGTGCCGTTTCGACCGTTAGCTGTGCGAGCATCTGGAGAGAGCAGGATCCGGTGCGCCAGCACCGCTGGAGCCAGGGCTTTGACATCGTCTGGCGTGGCGTAGGAGCGGCCCAAAGCGGCGGCCCGCGCCCGTGCGGCGGCCAGTAGCATCCGGCTGGCGCGAGGGGATACGCCCAGGCGGATCGCACCGTGGTCGCGGGTGGCCGCGGTGATCGAGACCACATAACGCAGAACCGCTTCGCTGGCATGGATCTCCTCGACCATCTGCCTCATCTTCATGAAGTCTTCCAGACTCACGACGGGACGAAGTTCTGAGGCGGGATCCCTCGAAAGCCTCAGAAGCTCGACCTCCGAGTCCTCATCTGGATAACCGAGGTCCATCTTGACCATAAACCGATCCAGCTCAGCATGTGGCAAAGGATAAGTTCCCTCGTTGTCCACAGGGTTCTGAGTCGCCAGAACTCCGAAGGGCTGCGCCAGTTTGCGCGTCCGGCCATCGACCGTCACAGAGCTTTCCTCCATCGCTTCGAGCAAGGCGCTCTGAGTCTTGGGGCTGGCGCGGTTGATCTCATCGGCCAGCACGACATTGGCGAAGATCGGCCCGGCCCAAAACTCGAAATTCCCCTCGCCCTGGTTGTAGACGTTGAGGCCCGTAACGTCGCCCGGCAGCAAGTCGGGCGTAAACTGGATGCGCCGGAACTCGGCCTTTATGGAGCGTGCGAGAGACTTGGCGAGAAGAGTCTTGCCAACACCGGGTACGTCCTCGATAAGTACGTGTCCGCCCGCGAGCATAGCGGTCACCGCAAGGAAGACGCTCTCACGCTTGCCCGAGACAGCCTGCTCGACATTGTCGACTATTCTCTTTACCCTGTCTGCGAAATCGTTGTAGTCCAAAGAGATACCGCCACTGGTTAGTAGATAAACAAAAGCTGATTATAGCAAGGGATCCAGAAACGTCGGAGACTCTAATACTCCGACTCGCTTAGCGAAGCCTCACCGTAGAATTGCTCCACGTAGCGGCGTTGGATCTCATTGAGACCCCTTGAGTACCAGACCATCACCACGTAGCGAGGTTCCTTGGGCGTGGTCTTGGGATACATGCCGCATTCCATCGGCAGGCGGTTGCTCTTGCGAGCATTGCACTTGGTGCAGGCGGCCACGACATTGTCCCAGGTATTTCCCCCGCCACGGCTGATCGGCTTGACGTGATCTCGGGTTAGGCAGTCGCGGCGGTTCAGGTCATCGCGGTGCTTGCCGCAGTACTGGCAGCGGTAGTTGTCGCGGGCAAAGAGGATAGTGTTGGTAACGTGGCGGCGTAGTCGGCGGGGAATCTCGATAAACTTGACCAGCCGGATCACCAACGGATAAGGATACTCCGCTCGCTCCGAGCGGAACCGGCGCTCCAGGTTGGCCTCCACGATCTCAGCCTTCCCAGACACAACGAGGACCACCGCCCTCTTGACCGGAACTAGGGCCACGGGCTCGAAACTAGCGTTAAGAGTCAAGCAGCTTGCCACGCCAGAATTTTAGCATAGCTCGCTCTATGCCTGCGTAAAGTTTCTGTAAACAATCCCAAAACCCAGCACCGGAGCATTCCGCAACACAGAACTACACTTCGAGAATCGCATCCAAGACACCTCGCACGGAGCCCCGCAACGGGTCCGCAGTCGGCAGGCCTGTCTCATCAGCCACCCGGTCGACGAATTCTGCGGCCTCTTTGTCGTCCAGACCTCTCATATTGACGCTTATGGCGGCTACAGGCGCTGGCTTCACGAGGGCGGCGATCTCTTCGTAGAGACGGACCATGCGGGCGACGTTTGGGCGTGGGACCAAGCCCATGATCTTCTCGTCCAGAGCATCGCAGCAGAGGACCAGACAATCCGGGCAAGAACCGTGCAACAGGCCGAGCGTAACCCCGGAGTAGGCAGGATGTCCGAGAGAGCCCTGTCCCTCCACCAGGATGATCTCCGGCGAAGACTTGGCGGCTCGCAAGACTAACTGCTCGGCGGATCCGGCGATAAAGTCCGAGACTACGGCATCCACGCAAGTTCCCCAGCCTGAGATCACTATTCCCGTCTGGCCCGTGGCGACGAATTCGGTGGATACGTTGGCTTCCCTGGCGGCTCGCTCTATCTCGAGCGTCGCAGTCATCTTGCCGATGGCGCTGCTGGTCCCCACGGTTAGGGCCACTTTCGGCTCTACTCCAAAACCTTCGCCGGAGAAGAGTGGTATGTCCTCGGGCGGCTCTCTAACGTCCCAGACTTTCGCGTCGGGGAAGAGCGGCGCGAGACGTTGGTGCAGACCGCTGACGATCTCGACTCCCGCGTCCGCCGCTGTGCGGATGACTCGCATCCAATCCTCGGGGAGTCGTCCGCCAGGTGGGGCGACACCCACTAGGAGTGAGGTGGGATCCCGTTCCAAAGCTTCTTCTATGGTGGCTAATATCGGGGCATCGTGGCGAAGGTCCGGCATCACATCCAGCACGGTCTGTCCGGTCAAGGTGGAGTCTATGACTGCCAAGGTGGGATCCTTGCCGTAGCGGATCAGACCATGCGCGGTCTTGGCGTTCGGATCACGCAACCGTCCCTCCGCAAGCACGATATACCGGCGTTCGGGAGCTTCGGTCATCGCCAAGCCACTCCGAGTCCCGTGGTTTCAGGGACGAGGATGTGACCATCCTCATACGAGAGACCAGTAAATGGATCGTCCGCCAGAAGCATCGCTCCATCAAGGTCCACGAAGTCGAAAAGATCACTAATATGAGCGGCGGCAGCGATGCCAAGAGAAGTCTCGACCATGCACCCGAGCATCACGCTCATGCCGTGGGCGCGGGCAGTATGAACCATCTGCAGAGCCCCTCGAACGCCGCCGCACTTCGCGAGTTTGACGTTCACGCCAGCAACGCAACCAGCGAGTTTCGGGATATCCGAGGCGGTTATGGAACTCTCGTCCGAGATCACCGGCACAGGTGCCGCGGCATCAGTGACCGCCCTGAGCGCGTCCGGTCCTTCGGCGGCTGGAACGGGCTGCTCGATCATCTTAACCCCCATCCCAACCAACTCCCGCGCCACCGCCGGAGCCTCCTCCACCGAGAAAGCCTCGTTAGCATCCACCCAGAGATCTGCACGGGAGAACTCCGACACAGCACGCACGGCCTCGATATCCGCCTCGCTCCCAACCTTCATCTTCAGTGTGGGATACGACGACAGACGTTCGGCATCAGCCAGCGTAGTCTCGCGGTCGGCGATGCCCAGGGTGTAGGCGGAAACCGTTTGCGGTCTAGCCAGGCCGAGCATCTGGTAGAGAGGAACGCCGAGTCTCTTGGCGGCTAGGTCGTGCAGCGCGGCATCGAGGGCGGCCTTTGATGCCGGTGGAAGATGATCGTTCGCGGCGAGCGTGCCACGAATATCCCACGGGTCTTCGATTCGCACACTTCGCAGTGCTTCGGCGGAGCTTTCGGCGTTTTGGTTGTAGTAGATTGTTGGGGCAGCTTCGCCGAATCCGGTAAAGCCTTCAGTTTCGAGGGTGAGGATCACACGCTCGAACGCCGCTTCCGACGAACGCGCAATAGCGAAGGGACGCTTCGTGTGTACCGTTGCCGTATGTACGGATATCTCCACGCTTCCCATTCTAAAGGAGTATGCAGTAAAAATTGTATGGTCGACATACGAGACGGCATGAAGAGGTGAATGTTAAAAGGTGGTTAAAATACTGATTCGTGGTGGAGCGGGGTCTATACTGCAGTTGCGTTGCACTACGGAGAGAGGCGGAAGATGGCGGCCACGGTGGCGGACATTCTTATAGTCGAGGACGACGAGGTCATTATGGGGACGTTGGCCTATAACCTCACGCGACAGGGTTTCGAGGTAAGTCAGGCAACTACGGGAGCAGAGGCTCTGCGGCTGGCCCGTAAAGTGAGGCCGGACCTTATACTGCTGGATATAATGTTGCCGGGTGAGTCGGGGATCAAGGTATGCGAGCGCATCCGGGAGCGCGACGATGGCGTGGTTATCGTCATGATCACGGCCAAGGACGCAGAAGAGGATAAGGTGCGGGGCTTCGAGGTTGGCGCGGACGACTACGTCACCAAACCTTTCGGGATGAAAGAGTTGGTCGCCCGGATCAATGCGAACCTCAAACGCTCGGACACTGGCAATCGAGGTAAGATCCTGGAAGCGGGGGATCTTCAGTTGGATACGAAGAATTTCACGGCGCACGTGAAGGACGAACCCCTGAACTTGCGTCTGAAGGAGTTCGAGTTGTTGGCAGCCCTGGCTTCCGCGCCGGGTGAGTTGAAGAGCCGGGAAGAGTTGGCGAAGGAAGTGTGGGGACACGCGGGCGTTGGATCTTCGCGGACCATCGACGTACACGTCCGCCGGATACGGGCTGCATTAGGGGATCTCTCGTCCTACGAATACATTCATACGGCGCGGGGTCTCGGCTATCGCTTCGAGGCCCAGCCGCTCGCCCCGGAGAAGGCCGGAGTCGCCGGGGAACGACGCGACGACTCCGGGTAAGGAGTAATTCTGGAGGAGAGAAACGATCCCCAGTACGGTTACGTTGGCCCCGAAGAACTTCAACGGGTCAACAGGATACGCCGGGACTTCGTAGCCAATGTCTCGCACGAACTAAAGACCCCGGCTACTTCGCTGCGACTTTTAGCCGACAGCCTTCTGGATATTATCGACGAGGATCCGGTTCAGGCGAAACTCTTCGCGGCTCAACTAAAGGGCGAGACCGAACGACTCTCCCTTCTTATAACGGACCTTCTGGACTTGGCCCGCCTCGAAAGCCAGGAACGAGCGGAGTACGCGGATGTCGTGGATGTACGAGCCGTCTTGATGACGGTTCTAGCTCGCGTTCGTCAAGCCGCCCGGCGCAAAGATATTGCGTTGCAGTGGAAGCGGTTCGGCAAGTCCGCCGAGTATCGCGTGTGGGGTGATGAGACGCAGCTAACCTCCATGTTTACCAACCTTGTCGGCAACGCGGTCAAGTACACCCAGCCCGGTGGCGAAGTCCGGGTAACGGGCGACTCTGACGAACGAGGCATCGTTATACAGGTCTCCGATACCGGGATAGGGATTCCCCCCGGAAATCTCTCGCGCATCTTCGAGCGTTTCTATAGGGTCGACAAAGCCCGGTCCAAAGAGACCGGCGGCACGGGGCTCGGGCTCTCCATCGTGCGCCATGTGGCCGAGAATCACGGTGGTCAGGTGAGCGTGGAGAGTGTACTTGGGGAAGGTTCCACGTTTACCGTTCGTCTGCCGAGCGAGTAGCTTCTCCGCAGTCTTGGGGGGAGATTGTATTTGCAATTAAACATTCTTGCCCGAAAGTACGATAATTGTAGGGTAGGTTGCCGGGAAGGTAGTCTCGGTGGGTAACAACGAATGAGAGGTAGCATGTCCATAGCACGCAAACTTTGGCTGGGGTTTGGGTCGTTGCTCCTGATCTTCGTGCTGGCGAGCCTTACCATCTTTATTGGCCAACGCTCCACGGAGATGGCGTTGGAAGAGATCGTCGACGTGGAAGAGCCCACCCGCGCGGCCGCTTTCGAGATGGAGATAAACACCGTCGAGATCAGCCGCGACATCCTGGACTATCTGGAGACCGGCGACGAACGCTTCCGCCAGAGCTTTATCAACAACATGGAAGACTTCGAGCAAGCCAAGGCTCGCCACGACCGACTGGTGGATACCGACAGAGGCGTGGCGCAGGGAGAGGAGATCTCCTCCATCTACAAGCGGTACTCCGCCGTGGGCAAGGATCTGCTGGATGAGAGAGACGAGCAACACACTCTCTTCGACCGTGCGGACCGGGAGTTCGAGCGTCTGGATGGCGTCTCCGGGGAGACCCTCAAATCCGTGAGCAGCGAGGCGGACGCACCCGAGAAACTTAGCAGGCTCGCGGACATCCAGTACGACATAGCATCGGTGAACAACTCGCTGACCTTCTACATTAGAAACCCGAGAGACGAGTACCGCCAGAGAGTACTGGACGACGAAGCCGAAGTTCGAAACGGGTTCGAAGCGTACCGGAACCTCGACCTTGGCACCGAGGAGCTGAGTAGGTTGGAGACGCTGGAAGAGCGCTTGGACACGACCATGACCGGAGTGAACGAGCTACTGGACTCCATCGAAACCTTGCGAGAAGACAAGCGCGAGTTCGCGGCGGCGCAGATAGATCTCAACGACATACTGGACGGAGAAGTGCAGCCGTGGACCGCCCAGCAACTCATCGGAGCCGAGGAGGACGCCAGCAATTCCATCCGCAATGTCTACGTAACCATCCTGGTGTTGCTGCTCGTGGGTCTGCTCGTTGGGGCTCTGGCGGCGAGTACCATCGGACGCAATATCCTGGGCTCCGTGCGACGGCTCAAGAGCGGGGCGGACAAGGTCGGAGGAGGAGATTTCGAGCACAGGATCGAACCCTACACCGAGGACGAGTTGGGTTCGGTAGCGTTGGCTTTCAACGGTATGCTGGACAAGCGCCAGGAGGCCGACTCCGCGCTGCTGGAGAGCGAAGAGCGCTTCAGGGGTCTCTCAGAGGCCACGTTCGAGGGCGTCGTGATCGTCGAGGACGGCAGTATCATCGAGGCCAACCATTCCTTTATGGGGATGTTCGGCTACGAAGAGCCGGAGATTCTGGACATGAACGTCCGGGAGCTGATCGCGCCGGAGTCGCTGGATCTCGTGATCTGGAACATGACCTCCGGGAGCGAGGAGGCTTACGAGGCGCGGGTGCAGAGAAAGGACGGCACGGTCTTCGACGTCGAGGTCCGCGGGAGGCGCGCCAGCTACCGGGGCCGGGTCGTTCGTATGACCGCCATCCGGGACATCACGGAGCGCAAGCAGGCCGAGAAAGAAGTGCGCGAAGCAGAGGCCCGGTACCGGTCGCTCGTCGAGCAGCTCCCGGCGGTCGTGTACACACAGGAGATCTCAGCCCCAAACCGCACTACGTACATGAGCCCCCAGATAGAGGTTTTGCAGGGTTATACGCCTGAAGAGACCATGTCAAACCCCGAGCACTGGAAGAATACGACCCACCCGGACGACCTGGAGAGAGTGTTGCACGAGGACGTCCGCACGAACGAGACGATGGAGCCGTTTGTTCAGGAGTACCGGCGGCTCACCAAGGATGGCGTCGTCGTGTGGGTGCGCGACGAAGCAGTGGTGGTGCGCGACGAGAACGGAGAGCCGGCGTTCTGGCAAGGGGTTCTCCTGGACGTCTCGGATCGCAAGACGGCCGAACAAGAGCTACTCATGGCGGAGGAGCGCTTCCGCGGTGCGTTCGGCGGAGCCGCTATCGGCATGGCCCTCAGCTCTCTCGACGGACGCTACATAGAGGTCAACAACGCTATGTGCGAGATGCTCGGCTACAGCGAAGAGCAGCTACTTGCGTTTACCTTCTGGGACATCACGCACCCGGAAGACATGGACCTAAGTAAGAACAAGGCAAGTGACTTGCTCGATGGCAAGACGAACAGCTACGGGTTGGAGAAGCGCTACCTCCACGCGGACGGCCATTCGGTCTGGGTCTCGCTCAGCGTAGCCTCCGTGAAAGACCAGGAAGGCAACATACTCTACCTGCTAGCTCAGACGCAAGACATCACCGAGAGCAAGCAGAGCAAGGAAGCGTTGGAGAAGAGCGAGGAGCGTTACCGGCTGGTCGCCCAGGCCACCAAAGAGACGATCTGGGACTCAGACATCCTCGCTGACCGCCAGACCTGGAACGGAGCGGTCGACGAGATGCTGGGGGTGTCCGAGGAGACCGAGACAGACGCCGTGTGGTGGGAGGATCGCATCCACCCAGAGGACCGCGAGCGGGTGCTGGCGGGCATGGACGCCATGCTGAAGACCGGAGATCGGATGTGGTCCGACGAGTACCGTTTCCGGCGCGCGGATGGCGAGTACCTGGCGGTCGTGGACCGCGGGTTCGTTCTGCGCGACGAGACGGGCGAGCCAGTGCGGATGATCGGCTCGATGATGGACGTCACCGAGCGCCAGCAAGCCGCCCGGCGCATGAGAGCGCAGTACGCCACGGCCCGCGCACTCGAAGAGTCCGACACGCTCGAAGAAGCGTCGTCAAAGATCTTGCAGACCATCTGCGAGACGCTCGGTTGGGAAGTCGGCGAGTTCTGGAGCATAGATCACCGGTCCGAGGTCTTGCGCTGTGAGCTGACGTGGAGTCAGTCTTCAGTGGACGCCAAGGAGCTTGAGGAGACCGGGAAGCGGATCACGTTCTCAAGAGGGGAAGGCTTGCCGGGACGGGTCTGGGCCAACGGAGAGCCGGCCTGGATCCCCGACGTCACTCTGGACGACAACTTTCCTAGGGCCGAAGTAGCGTCAAGAGCCGGACTTCGCGGAGCCTTCGCGTTCCCCATCCTGCTGCGGGGAGAAACCCTGGGCATCATGGACTTCTTTAGCTGCGACGCGCGGCGCTCCGACGACACCGTCCTGGAGATGATGCGTACCGTTGGGAGCCAGATCGGGCAGTTCGTCGAGCGCCGGAGGGCCGAGGATCAAGTCCGGGCCTCCGAGAACGAGCTTCGGGCGCTCTTCGCGTCCATGACCGACGTAATCCTCGTCCTCAACGCCGAGGGCTGCTACCTGGAGATAGCCCCGACGAACCCCTCGCTACTGTTCAAGCCCCCGGAAGACCTTATCGGCAAGACGCTCCACGACGTCATGCCAGCGGATCAAGCCGACACGTTCATGGGCCACATTCGGCGGGCGCTGGACGAGGGCGGGACCATCAACACCGAGTACAGTCTTCCCATCGACGGCGAAGAGGTCTGGTTCTCCGGCGCGATCTCCTCCATGCACGACGACCGGGTGATCTATATCGCCCGCGACATAACCGAGCGCAAGGCGGCCGAGAGGATGCAGGCCGTGCAGGTGCGCCAGACGGCCCTGAGGGCCGAGATTAGCGAGATCTTGACCACCGGCGGCGACCTGCACGACATCCTGCAGCAGTGCTCGGAGTCCCTGGTCCGGCACCTGGACGCGGCGTTCACCCGCGTCTGGACCCTAAACAAAGAGGACAACGTCCTGGAGCTGCAAGCCAGCGCGGGACTTTACACCCACACCGACGGTCCCCACGGCCGCGTACCGGTCGGCCGGTTCAAGATCGGACTCATAGCAAAGGAACGCCGACCACACCTGACCAACGATGTCACCGAAGATCCGCGCGTAAGCGACAAGGAGTGGGCGAGGCGCGAGGGGATGGTGAGCTTCGCCGGTCATCCCCTGATCGTCGAGGACCAGCTGGTGGGGGTCGTGGCGATGTTCGCCCGCGAGCCACTCGAGGAGGGGGACTTCGAGGCTTTGGCCTCGGCGGCGAACGCCATCGCGCAGGGGATCAAGCGCAAGTGGGTCGAGGAGGAGTTGAAGGAACTCAACGAATCGCTGGAGCATCGCGTCGCCGAGCGGACTCGCCAATTGGAAGAGGCAAGCGAGGAAGTGCGGATCAGCGAGGAGCGCTACAGCCTCGCCGTCGCCGCCAGCAACGACGGCATATTCGACTTCGACCTAACGAGCGGCGAAATCTACTGGAACGACCGGCTCTACGAGATCGTGGGCCTCTCCCGCGAAGATTTCACTCCAACCTTCGACTCATTCTTCACGCTGGTCCATCCGGAGGACTCGGACGCCATGCGCGAGAGCCTGGAGGAAGATTTCGCAAACCCAGGTAGTAGCGGATATTCGCACGAGGCCCGTATCCAGCATTCCTCCGGCGAGTACCGCTACTGCGTAACGCGGGGCAAGGCGCTACGCGACCTGAACGGCGAAGCCCTGCGGTTCGCGGGCTCCATAAGCGACATAACCGAGCAAAAGCAAGCCGAAAACGCGCTGATGGCGAGCGAAGAGCGTTACCGGGCGCTCTTCCGGGACAACCCCGACGCCGTTTACTCTCTGGACTTCGACGGCAACTTCACGGCGGCCAACCCCGCCAACGAGCGCCTGAGTGGGCGCAGCATCGGCGAGTTGATCGGCATGAACTCGATGAAGCTTGTCGTCCCCGAGTATCGCAAGTCATCCACAAGGAGCTTTTTGGCGGCGCGGGGCGGCGAAGCGCAGAACTTCGAGATGGCGATACGACACGCTGACGGCCATCGGGTCGAGATCGGGATGACCCAACTACCCATCTTCGTAGATGGCGAGATAGTGGGTGTCTACGGGATCGCGAAGGACATCACCGAGCGTAAACAGGCTGAAGAAGCCCTGCGAAACCTCAACGAGTCTCTGGAAAACAGGGTCCAGGAGCGCACCGAAGCCCTCCAAAACACCGTTGCCGAGTTGGAAACGCTCGGGCGGGAGTTGGAGGAAGCCAAAGTCGCCGCCGAGGCCGCCAACCGGGCCAAGAGTGACTTTCTGGCGAACATGTCCCACGAGATCCGCACGCCCATGAACGGCGTTATAGGCATGACGGAGCTATTGCTGGACACCGAACTCTCCGAGGAGCAGCGCGAGTTTGCCGCCACGGTTCGTTCCTCGGGCGAGAACCTTCTGCACATCATCAACGATATCCTGGACTTCTCGAAGATCGAAGCCGGCGCGCTGCGGCTGGAGTCGATCAACTTCGACCTTCGCACGGAGATCGAGGAGGTCGCCTACCTTATGGCCGAGCGAGCCCACGGCAAGGGCCTGGAGCTCTTTGGCTTTGTCGAGCCCGGCGTGACGACCGCGCTGCGCGGCGACCCGTTCCGGCTGCGCCAGGTCATCACAAACCTTATCGGTAATGCTATAAAGTTCACCGAGAGAGGCGAGGTAGGCGTCCGGGCGAGCCTGGAAGAGGAGGATGAGAAGTCCGTAATGATGCGTTTCGAGGTCACCGACACCGGCATCGGCCTGGAACCCGAACAGAAAGAACGTCTGTTCCAATCTTTCTCCCAGGCCGACACCTCCACCACCCGGCGCTACGGCGGCACGGGCCTTGGGCTCGCCATCTCCAAGCAGATAGTCGAGATGATGGGGGGCCGGATCGGGGTGAGGAGCGATCCCGGCCAGGGGAGCACGTTCTGGTTCACGACGCGCCTCAAGAAACCCGAGGAAGCTCCGGTAGTCGTAAGCCCCCGTTCGGATCTGCGGGGATTGCGAATCCTCGTCGTGGAAGACAACGAGACGAACCGCTCCATCCTCCAAGAACAGGTCACCTCCTGGGGGATGCACCACGCGGAGGCCGGGGACGGCGAGCAGGCCCTCGTCATGCTCCACGAAGCGATCCGGACCGGCAAACCCTACGATCTCGCCGTCCTCGACATGCAGATGCCCGAGATGGACGGCATGGAGCTAGCGAACCTCATAAAGAGGGACCCCGAGATCTCCATCACCAACATGAAGAGGGGTACACATTCTTTATCTTCCTTACGGCGCTCGCGGATAAGAATCACCTCCTGGAAGGCATGGACGCCGGAGCGGACGACTACCTGTCCAAACCCCTGAACCGCGACGAACTGCGGGCGCGCCTCGTGGCCGCAAGGAGGGTCACGTCGCTGCACCGTCAGCTCGAAGCTCAGAGAAAAGAGATGAAGGATCTCAATCAAGAGCTGCACGATCAAGCCCGGCAAGACGCCCTCACGGGCCTCGGCAACCGTCTGCGACTGCACGAAGACCTGGAGGCTCTGGAAGCCCGCGTCCGGCGCTACGGTCACACCTATTGCGCCATCCTGTGCGACGTGGACAACTTCAAGCTCTACAACGACCACTACGGTCATCTGGCGGGGGACGAAGTGCTCAAGAGGACTGGCGCCGTTATCTCCGGCATCTTCAGGACCGGCGACTCTGTCTACCGCTACGGCGGCGAGGAGTTCCTCATGATACTCCCCGAGCAAAACCTGGAAGACGCGGCCATAGTCGCCGAACGCCTGCGGCGGGGCATCGAAGACCTCGCCATCTCTCACGAGCCCCGAGGACCCAACGCCGTGGTCACAGTGAGCGCCGGCCTCGCCCAACTCACCACCCCGGATACTAAAGGCGGGATCACCCTGCTAAACCAGGCCGACTCCGCGCTCTACAAGGCCAAGAAACAGGGCAAGAACCGCGTCACGATCTACATCCCGAACGACGATTAGGTCGAGGTCGCCGGGAGGCTACCGGTTTTGGATGCGCCACATGACGGTGCGGACGCGAGCGGCGAGCTCGTCGGGGGAGAACGGTTTGGTCACGTAGTCGTCGAGCCCGCTTTCGAGACCCTCGATAATATCCCGCTCGCTCCCCTTGGAGGTAAGCATGATGACCGGCAGCCTGGATAGAGCCGGGTTTTGGCTTTTGCGGATCTCGCGCACGAGCTGCAGGCCATTCATCCGGGGCATAAGCTGGTCGGTAATGAGGACGCTCGGGATCACGCCGTCTTCGAGTCTCTCCAGGGCTTCCTGACCGTCGTAGGCTTCGACGATCTCGTATCCCAACCCCGAGAGCTTGGCGGCTATTATCCGCCGCACGACGCGGTCGTCGTCCGCCACCAGTATTTTCAACCCGCCGGAACCCACGTAGCTACCCCCCTCACCCGATACTTACGATCACTACACATACTAAACGAATCGATTAAACATTATAGAGGTTGTGGACGATACTATAAGGTATGCAGAGCTTGGGCTTCATAATTTGGGCCGTCGTAATCATGGTGGTCTTGAACATCCTGGTCGTAGGACTCACGCTCGGGACCAAGGCCCTGCGGGTAATCTCGAAACATCACGCGAAGCGGCGAACCGAGAGGCTCGAAGAAGCCCTCGACTCCTCACTCGAAACGGAAGAGATACATCCGGATCTAAAAAACCTCGGTAGCCGCGACCTCGACATACTCTCCGCCCTGCTGATCCAATATCTCTCCGTACTACGCGGCTCCGAGCGCGAACGGCTCGTCGGACTAGCGACCGAGGCGGGCCTTCGAGAGGTTTACTCTCAGAGGATCTCGGCTCGGGGGCGCTGGCGGAAGGCACGAGCCGCAGAGAACCTGGGATATTTTGGCGGTCCTCCCGCCGTGGCCTTACTCACCCGGCTGCTCTCCAACCCGGACGAGACCTTGCGGGCGGTCGCGGCCCGCGCTCTGGCCCGGATCGGAAACCTCGTTCGTTCGTTCCTCACTCTTACTTACCCGCTGCACGAGGTTGTCGTGGTAAACGACGGCTCCAGAGACGCGACCCTCGAAGTCCTGATGGAAGAGTTCGACCTCTACGAGACCGACCAGCCCGTTCGCCAGCAGTTGGACTTCGCACCCCTGCGCGGGGTCTACGCCTCCACCTCCGAGCGTTTGATCGTCGTGGACAAGGAGAACGGCGGCAAGGCCGACGCACTCAACGCCGGCGTTTGCACGGCTAATTACCCACTCGTCTGCTGCCTGGACGCGGACATCATCCTCGAAGAAGACGCCCTCCTGCGAGTAGCGCGGCCGATGATCGAATCGAGCGAAGTCGCCGCCGTGGGAGGCATCGTGCGGGTGGCGAACGGCTGCGAGTTCGAGAAGGGGCGCATCATCAAAGTCAAGACGCCGAAGAAAGCCCTCCCGAACTTCCAGATCGTCGAGTACCTCAGAGCCTTTATCGCGAGCCGAACCGCCTGGAGCAAGCTCAACTGCCTGCTAATCATCTCCGGGGCTTTCGGGATGTTCCGGCGCCGGGACCTTATCGCCGCGGGTGGCTACACCGAGGATACCGTCGGCGAGGACATGGAGCTCGTAACCCGGATGCACCGGGTATTGCGGGAGAACGACCGGCAGTACAAGATCACCTTCGTCCCCGACCCGATAGCCTGGACCGAGGTCCCCGACACCCTGCGCGTCCTCCGTCGCCAGCGCGACCGCTGGCACCGGGGCCTTATAGACACGCTCTTCCGGCACCGTCGAATGCTCTTCAACCCCCGATACGGATCGATCGGCCTTCTCGGCATGCCGTACTTCTTCCTTTTCGAGTTTCTTGGTCCCGTGGTGGAGACTCTTGGCTATGCGGCCTTTATCTTCGGGCTCTTGCTCGGCGTCTTGAACCTGGAGTTCGCCATAGCTTTCTTCCTCGTGGCCGTGGGTCTCGGGGTGCTCCTCTCCACGGCGGCGGTCTTTCTAGAGGAGCTGCGCCTGGAACGGTACCCGCGCTGGTGGGACATAGCCAAGCTAACCCTCTACGGTATACTCGAAAACTTCGGCTACCGGCAGATAAACGCCTTGTGGCGAGTGATCGCCATCGTGTCCTTCTTACGTAGAAGCACCGACTGGGGCTCGATGGAGCGCCGCGGTTTCGATACCGCGCAGGAGAAGAGCGCGCCGGGGAACTCGAAACACCTCTGACCATATGAGGAGCGCCTGATTTGTACCAGAACTACCAGGCTAGGCAACGTCCGAAGCTGAGGGTGCGCTTGTTCCGGGCCTCCCTGATAGTGCTCGTCGCCGCCATGCTGGCGGTAGCCTTCATCTCCTTCCTCCGCTGGGGCAAGGTCGCGAGACCCGTGGCGGAGACGAACGACGTAAAGCAGGTCTCAACCGTCAAGGACGCCCAACTCGCCGTCTACGATGGCACCGGCTGGGAGACACGCTTCTGGACTGGAATGAACCTCGGCGCGACGCTCCCCGGCCACGAGCCCGGCGAGTTGGTGCCGACCAAAGAGGATTACCTGCGCTGGTTCCCGCAGATAAAGAACATGAACGTGGACGTTCTGCGCGTCTACACGATCCTCAACCCCGAGTTCTACGAGGCCCTTGACGAATTCAATTCCACCCGCGAGGGCCCTCTGTGGGTCATCCAGGGTGTCTGGTCTCCCGAGGAGGAGCTCACGGGTGACGACCTGGAAGGCCGAGACGCATACACGCCCGAGATAACCAAGATATTCAACGACGAGGCCTCTGATGCCGTAAGCGTCGTGCACGGGGACGCCGACATCCCCGAGCGGCCGGGTCACGCCAGCGGACGTTACCGTTCGGACATCTCCCGGTACATGCTAGGCTGGATCGTCGGCACCGAGTGGTTTCCTCCGGCCGTGCAAAAAACCGACCTCGCGAACCGGGGCATGGAGCCTTTCTCCGGCAAGTATTTCCGCTCCACGCAGGATGCCACGCCGTTCGAGAGTTGGTCCGCCTCGGTCCTTGACACTCTGGTCAAAGAGGAGATGAAGTACGGTTGGCAGCATCCCGTCGCGCTATCGAACTGGCCGACGACGGATCCGCTGAAGCACCCGGACGAGGCTAGCGATCAGGAAGACCTCGTCTCCGTCGATCCCATGAACATCGAGCCAACGTCCTCCTGGAAAGCGGGCTACTTCGCCTCTTACCACATATATCCCGCCTTCCCGGACTTCATGCGTTATGAGCGGAAATATCAAGACTACAAAACACCCGAGGGCAAGAAAGACCCCTACGCCGGGTATCTCAACGAGCTTCGCGAGCACCACAAAGGGATACCCCTGATCGCGGCGGAGTACGGGACCTCCTCCGCGAGAGGCATGGCTCACCGTGGGGCCCTGGGGCGCAATCAAGGAAACCACACGGAAGAAGCGCAGGGCAAGATAAACGCGGACCTGCTCGACGACATTCACGACGAAGGCCTGGACGGCGGCATCCTTTTCTCCTGGCAGGATGAGTGGTTCAAGTTCGCATGGAACACCGGCGATCTGGAGATACCAGATCGCCGTCCAATGTGGCTAAATCGTCTTACCAACGAGCAGAACTACGGCGTCCTCGCCTCCGAGCCCGGAGAGAGCACCGAAGATGCTATCCACCTGGACGGCAAGACGAAAGACTGGGACCAGCGAAGCAGCGTGGGAAACATTATCAATCGAATCTCGAACCGCCTCCTGGGGAGAGTCGCAGCCGTCACCAAACAAGATTACGAGGACTTTGACCTGAGCGTCACGCACGATGAGGCCTACTTGTACATGCTCTTGAAGAAAAAAGATGGGGAGTGGAGTTTTCCGCGTGACGAGGTAAACGTGGGGTTCGGCACGCTGACCGGCGGCGGCGAGAGCGCGAAGCCCGCGCCGGGACTCTCTTTTCCGGACGGCGGCTCCCAGTTCTTGATGAGGATAAAAGACGAGGACGACTCCCGCATCCTGGTCAATAGCGCCTACGATACGCACACTTGGCTCTATGGGTACAAGCTCGACTACATTTCCGATCCCGTCATAGAGAGAGACCCGCGGGCGGGTGTATTCCTGCCGTGGAGGCTCGCGCTTAATTTCCCGTTGACCCTGCCACAAACCAAACGCAAGGTCCCCTTCGAAGACTACGAGGTAGGCGAGATGAGACCTGGTGTCACTGACCCCTCGGACCCCGACTACGACAGCCTCGCCGACTGGTACGCCGAGGGTGACGTGCTGGAGATCCGCATCCCCTGGACGATGCTGGGCTTTACCGACCCGAGCAGCCTCAAGGTCTGGGACTACCCGTACAAGGCAAACAGAATCAAACCCGTCGAAGCAGGCGGATTGAGGATCTACCCGAACGCACGTCCCTCCGGCAGCGCCGCGAAGGAAGAAGTAGAGTCTCTCGGCTACTATTGGGATGGCTGGGAGCAACCGAACTTTCACGAACGTAAAAAGGAGAGCTACTACATCTTGCAGGATGCGTTCGAGCGGCACGATCTGGTAAAAACGTCGCAATGACTCCGAACCACCGCAATGTCTGGAATTGTCCCTACGAGTTGGACGGGTTTCATCCTGTACCGGCCGATGGCAGGGTCAAGTCCCCATCCTATTCATGGAATAGCTGGGACGAGCCGATCCACCGTGAGCGCGGGAAACAGAGCTACGGCATTCTGTGCAGGGCGTTCGCACGCAGCAAGATATTGGAGGCATCGTGAGCGGGCCGCGACGTTCGGTGTCTCGTCTTTTCGGTGTTGGTGTCCTCTTGACGCTTCTGTTGGCGGTCGCTTTCGGGTGTTCGGGGAGCTCGGGAGAAGTGTCGCGCATTGGGGCGGAGATCAACGCTTTCGAGATCGCCTCGGGAGACCATCGCACAGGGTATCCGTTGCTGGCCTCCGCCGGAATGCGAAGCACCGCCACGGTTCGCTACACATACTGGATGGACTACAGCGTCAAAAATCCGAAGGGCGAATGGTACGACGCTCCGGCCATCCCGGTCGAGCTGACGCCCGGACAGGATTCAGGCGCGCGGGGCTTCACCACGAAGCCCCTCAGCATCCCCGGTCTGCACACCGCCCGCACCGCCATCTGGACCGACGATCCCGCCGACAAGGATGCCGGAGCCGCGTTGCTAGACAAGTCCGAGACGACCTTTCGGGTCTATCAAGAACGCGAGGACTTCGACTCCCTGGACCCCGACCGCTGGAAGAAAGATGAGAACAAACTGGGCCGGGGCCAGTTTCAATCCGACAACGCCGACACCAAAGACGGCAATCTCCGGTTGAAGATACCCAAGAAAGACTTCGATGGAGCCCAGATCTCCTCGGAGAAAAAGTACGGTTACGGTTCGTATACCGCCCGCATAAAAGTACCCGACGCGCCCACTTCGATCACCGGATTCTTCTTGTACGAGCCGCCGGACTTTCAGAGCGAGGTCGACATCGAAATTCACAACGATCCTAAGGGCCGGATCCTCTTCACAACTTATGCAGATGGAGAGCAAACACACACCCGAACGATGGACCTCCCCTTCGACCCGACAAAGAAATTCCACGACTACGGATTCGAGTACCGGAAGGGCGAGGTAATCTTTCACGTCGACGATCGTCCAATGACAACCTTCGAGGACGGCATCCCTGACCGTCCCATGAACCTCTACGTCAACACCTGGTATCCGCAATGGCTCGCGGGCAAAGAAACCTCCCAGGATCGAAGCGTGCTAGTCGACTCCATAGAAAACTGATCTAGCGAGTCAGCGGGTCAGGAAAAATCTGGAGATCAACGTACTCTACTCCTTCGAGGTTCGGTCTTTTTGAGTGAAGCTCCAGAGTATCCTCTAACGTATAATCGGAGAGGTATTTCGCGCTCATAGACGACGGCAGGAGGCCGGTATGACGGAGACTGCGAGGAATCAGCGGACAGGCTTTACGGGTGAGCTTTGGGCTTCCATCGAGCCCATCCACAATGAGATACTCTCCCATCCGTTCCTGCGTGGCCTCACCGACGGCTCGCTCCCGGAGAAATGCTTCAGACACTACGTCATCCAGGACGCGCTCTACTTGCGCGACTACGCCCGTTCCCTTAGCCTCGTTGGTGCGCGTTCGGGCGGTGAGGACACGCTGGTCATGTTCGCTGAGCACGCCGCCGGAGCCATCGTCGTCGAACGGAGCCTGCACGAAGGCTTTCTGAAGGATTTCGGGTTGCCGGAGGACATTGTAGATCAGACTCCCATAGCGCCGACCACGCTCGCTTATACGAGCTACCTTTTGAGGGTTACATCTCTGGGCGATTTTCACGAGGCGCTCGCCGCCGTATTGCCGTGCTACTGGATCTACGCAGAAGTCGGAAAATCTCTCTTGGATGGCGGATCGCCGGATCCAAGATATCGAAAGTGGATAGAGACCTACGGTGGCGAAGACTTCGGAGCCCTCGTAGAGGCCGTCCTGGACTTGACCGACCGCGTCTGCGAAGACCTCAACGACAACCAGAGAGAAGCCGTCAAGACAGCTTTCATAACTACCAGCCGCTATGAGTGGATGTTCTGGAATATGGGCTGGACGCTAGAAGAATGGCCGGTGTGATGTCGAGCCGGTCAGGGAAATCGTACGACTGTCTAACTGAAGTGGTCCCAGCCGGACAGGTTTTGGACCGGGTTACCGTTACGAAGGAAGATAGCGCCTTCGCCTTCAATGACCGAGCCGATCACGGTTAGGGGAAATTCCAGATCTTCACTTAGGGCCGTCACAACATCCTCTGGAGCGGAGATCAGCAACTCGTAGTCCTCTCCGCCCGTGGCCGCTAGCTCTTCCGCGTCGCGGTCAAATCTGGCGCAGATCTCTCTTGTGTCGTCAGATATTGGAAGCTTCTCCAATTCCACCCGGCATCCCACGCCGCTGGCTTCGCAAATACGCCCGGCATCCGTAGCGAGGCCGTCGGAGAGATCTAGCATCGCGCTGACTCCCAGGCGAGCGGCTATTCTACCGGTGGCAGTTCGTGGCTCGGGGCGCAGGTGTTTCTGGATGAGACGTTCGGGTTCGCGGTGATCGTTCTGTAAAGCTAGCAGCCCGGCTGCTGATGCTCCAAGCTCGCCAGTGACGGCCAGCAGATCCCCTGGACGGGCTCCGGAGCGCAGGACGGGCGGCGCGGTTAGCTCGCCTAGTATAGCCACGTCGATGGTAAGCGCGGCGGCTCGGGTGGTATCGCCACCGAGCGGAAAGACATCGAACTCGGCGCACGCTTGCATTACGCCCTCCATACAGCGCAGGGTAGTCTCGGAGTCGTTCGCGCCCCCGGATACCAGAATGAAGCGCGGTGTCGCGCCCATCGCCGCCACGTCCGAGACGTTGACGGCGACCGCCTTGTAGCCCACGTCTTCGGGGGTGGACCAGGCCATCTCGAAGTGGTGGCCGGAGACGAGCATGTCCGCGGCGGCGACCCAGTCGCGGTCTCCTAGACGGATCACGGCGCAGTCATCACCGATGCCGACGATGACTTCCTCCGGCGCGTCCGGCAGGTTGCTGGAGAGTTTGCGGATGACATCTAACTCGTTCAACGCCGCGCCCTCCGAAACCAGTTGCGGGGATCCAGATACTCCCTATACCGCTTGGCGACTTCCTTGCCGATAAACACAGCCGAAACCCAGAACACGACCTCGGCGGCGACCACGAAAACTCCCGCCAGCCACACCTTAGCCCCCGTCGCCAGCGGAAGAAACGGAACCACAACCGCCGCTGTCCACAACACGCTAGGGATTATCAGAAGGAACGTGGCGTAGAGCCACTTTTTATGATGGGATCCAGGAGCCACTTTGGGCCGCACTTCACTCACAGGCGCATTCTCTCTATCTCATCCCAAAGAGTGTCCGACTCTTCGCCGGAGTACCAGGTATGGAGCTCACGCCACTCGTTCTGCGTGGCCCAGATAAACGAGTCGTGGGCGGTCTCTTCGAGACGTACTTCACCGCCAGAGTAACGAGCTAGAAAGCCGACACCGGCGTAGAGCTCGCGGTCGTCGGGAGCTTTCCAGGGCTCCACGCGGGTCCACCAGGCGGTTTGTATCTCGGCCTTTAGGCTGGTCTCTTCGAGCAGTTCCCGGCTGGCGCACAGGGTGAAGTCTTCGCCGGTTTCGACGGTTCCACCAGGATTTTCCCACAGACCGAGTGGTGGTTTGAGGCGACGCATCAAGAGGGCTCGCGGCTCGTTCCAGTCGTAGTCCACGATCACGACCCCAGCACCCAGGATCGCAGCAACAGGTCCACCATCGGGGCTCTCGATGGGTGGCGACGGTTCAGGGTCTGGTTCCTCTGGCAACGAACGCAACCCGGTCGCGATACGCAGAATATTCTCGCGGCTCCACCAGCTTGGGAGATCCAACCATTCTTCAAGCGTCACCCACCGATAGTCCAGATGCTCCCCGGAGAGCCGAACTTCGCCCCAATTCACCCGCCCAACGTAAGTTACAGCGGCCAACGCTCCGCCACCGGGTCTCTCCCCCACCCAGGTTGCCAGTATCTTCTGGGGGGGGGCGAGCATTCCAGTCTCCTCGTACATTTCTCGGACGGCTCCCTCTTCGAAGCTCTCGCCGAGTTGAAGTCGTCCGGCGGGTGGCTCCCAGGTTCCGGTGGTTCGTTGCAGGACTAACATACGACCATCGGGGCGGACGGGCAGAATACCGGAGACAAGATCCGCTTTCACGTCAGTTCCTCCATCTACTGCGGCAACAGGTCGCGCAATTCGCGGGCGGCGGCCTCCGGGTCGTCCGCGTCCAGAACGGCCCGCACCACCGCGAAACCGTGAGACCCGGCTTCGGCGACTTCGCCCGCAGTCTCAAGCGTCACGCCTCCGATAGCGAACCACGGCACGGAGAGATCTTCGCGGGCGACGGAGCGTACAAAGTCCAACCCCGCTACTTGACCCTCGGGCTTTGTCGGGGTCGCGTAGACCGCCCCGACCCCGACATAATCCGCCCCGTCCCGCACGACATCCAGAGTCGTCTCCAGACTCCCGGCAGAACGGCCGACGATCACGTTCTCGCCGAGTGTAGAACGAGCTTCAGGGGTCTGAGCGTCGTCTTCGCCGAGGTGAACTCCAACCGCGCCCGAAAGCCGCGCCAGCTCTATGTCATCGTTGACGGTGAACCACGCGCCAGCCCGTTCGCACGCTTCACGAAGTTCTTCGGCGAGCGGCAGCAGGTCTTTCCGGGAGGCGTGCTTGTCTCGAAGTTGCACTATGTCGACGCCGCCGCGCAATCCGGCGGTCACACGCTCGGTGAGATCCGGACGCGGGTCTGTCACCAGTAAGAGGCGCGTATCTCTCAAATTCGTTTTGGGCATCAACCATCCACCTTTCTCGGCGGCCAGGCTAGTACGTCCAGACGGCGGGAGTAGTGTAGCAGCGGCTCGGTGTCGGGGAGCTCTAGACCGATCTGGATCGTCATCCTAAGCGTTGACACCTCGGCCTCGGCACGCTGCAACGGCCACATATGATGGTGTATGTCCCCACGCCTCAGTCGTCCAGACTTGTTGGCGGAGTAGAGACAGTACCGTTCGGTCAGGAAATTTTCGATGCTGTCCTGCGCGTGGTTCTCGGGTTCGCTTATTGCTCTGTACCGGGCTTCGTAGTCGTTGGGGGCCGCGCCCCGGTGCGTGCGGAAGCTCTTGTAGTGGATGGAGTCGTTCTGTTTCTCGAATTCCATATCCGCGTCGAAGTATGGGAGGTCAAATGTAGCGCGGGCGAGCCGGACAGCCACCTTATTGTGCGCGTCGAGCGAGAAGAACCAGATGCCAGACTTTCCCCTATGCGTCACGTAGGTTCGCAAGTTCAGCTCCGGGAAATTCGAGAGGGGTGGCACAGCGGGCAGGAAGTGTGGCCTGACACCGCTCATCCGAAACGGTACGACCGCTAGCCAGGCGGTTCCGTCGAATGTGTCTATCGTCAAATCGGAAGGCACGTGAGGACGCAGCGCTTCGACCGGGACGGGCCAGTGCATGAACAACAGATCGTGCCAGCTCATGCTGATCGCCCACGGACCTTTCGGTAGCGGGTACGGGCGATGGTTCGCGGTGCTTAGAATCTCCGATGGCTTCGGCGTTTCCGTCATACGGAGACGATAAGGCTTTTGTTTGTCATCGTCCAGGAAATTACATACAAACAGATGTCTGTCCAGGGTTTAGTCCACGGCGCCGGTCTTTCGGAGTGCTTTGAGTGCGAGGTAGCCGAGGATCGCACCAGGAATGCTGGAGAGCGCGAAGGCGATCATGAGCGCGATAAGCCCCCCGCCGGATTCACCAAGAAACGGCGAGATGAGTAACGCGCCGAGGGTCGCCCCGATCAAGACCGTACCAACCGGCTCGAAGAACGCGGCCTCGTCCCGACGCAGGAACCGGTACGCAAGCCCCACGGCTATCGCCCCGAAAGGACTCCCCGGAAACGCGAACAAACTCCCCGTACCCAGAGAGACCCGCAGAGTGGCGGTAACGAGTGCCGAACCAGCCGCCCACCACGGCCCGAGAAGTACCCCGGCGATGGCGTTTATAGCGTGCTGAAATGGGAAGACCCGCGCCCCACCAACCGGCACGGCAAACGACGACAACAACACCCCCATCCCCGCGAAGAGTGCGGCGAGAACCAGATTGCGAGTCGTGATGCGACTCCGACCGCGAGCGGGATTATCCAACGTCCTCCTCCTCTATCTTGAGGTGCCCTTCGAGCATCTCCGGCTCGTCGGACAGCGCGGCCAGGGCGTCCAGAAAGCGCGGCTCGAAGGTGCCGGGACCGTCAGAGTTCTCAGCGGCCAGCTCTCCAGCACGTCCGAAGTACGCGAGTGCGCCAGCCACGGTTGCGGCGTCCGCGCCCCCGACGGTGGCGAAGCAGCCGATGGCGGCGGTGGAGGCGCAACCGCTCCCGACGATGCGGCCCATGAGCCTGTGGCCGTTCTCGATGGCGAAGAGCCTCTCACCGTCGCTCACGTAGTCGGTCGGGCCGGTGGCGGCGACGGTCGTGCCGAGGGCTCGGGC
>JAABUN010002908.1_pt1 | contig 28409 bp, 30 predicted proteins | sample 5559311 | NCBI WGS metagenome assembly JAABUN01 (sample SAMN10711877, study PRJNA513370) | rock metagenome | isolation source: Antarctica rocks | place: Antarctica: Victoria Land, Siegfried Peak sud
CGACGAGCTCTTCGGCGAGGTGGCCGAAACCACCACGCGCGTCTGGGACGTCCAGGACCTGGATGCTCCCTTTGTCAACGGCGAGTACAGCAATGGCACGACCTCTATCGACCACAACCTCTACACCAAGGGCGACCGTGCCTTCGCGTCCAACTACACCTCGGGCCTGCGCATCTTCGACACCGGCGCTGCGGCCGACGGCCAGCTGAGCGAGGTCGGCTTCTTCGACCTGTACCCCGAGAACGACAATGCCTCGTTCGAGGGCGGTACCTGGAGCAACTACCCGTACTTCGACAAGGTCGTCGCGGTCAGCAGCATCGACCGCGGCCTGTTCATCCTCAAGCCCCGGGGCAACGTGGGCTGATACATCGGCGGCCTGGTGACACCAGGCCGCTGAGCAGCGGAGCCCGCGAGGACCATTCTCGCGGGCTCCGTCGCGTCGCCTCCAGAAGCGGACAGTGGCCGTGCCCTCACTCATCTACCCGCGGAGGCGGGTTACACCACGTCAGAGGAGATCACCGGCCCCGGACCGATTACGGTCCGGGGCTTTCAGCATGTGCGCGACGAGTTCCTCATAAGTTGAGGTCGAAGGCCCGCCAGGTTCGAAGGCGGCCGGCGAACATGACGCCACTAGGATGCGCTGATGATCTTCAAGGCCGTGGGGGACGGGCGCCCCTACCCCGACCATGGCCTGACGACGCCCAGGCAGTGGGCCACCGTCGCTCCCCGCCAGGTCCGGCTCGTCGAGCTGATCACCACCAAGCGGACCCTGGACCTGGACGCGCTGCTCGCCGACGACTCCACGTTCTACGGCGACCTGTTCGCCCATGTCGTGCAGTGGCACGGGAGCCTGTACCTGGAGGACGGGCTGCATCGCGCGGTTCGCGCGGCGCTGCAGCAGCGAGCGATCCTGCACGCCCGCGTGCTCGTGCTGGACGACTGAGGATGGCAGACGTGACGGGTGCAGGCAGATCCCCCGACCAGGGCAGCGGCAGCGCCTCCGAGGCGGAGTGGGCGCCCGACTCCGACCCTCCGGAGTGGACCGAGGAGGACGAGGACCGGTACCAGCTCCGCCGCCGGGAGGAGGCCAGGCGTCGTCGGCGCAGACGTCGCCAGACGTGGTCGTTCGCGACGCTGGTCCTACTGGTGCTGGGCGCGGGTCTGGCGGGTGCCGGGGTCTTCCAGGGCTGGTGGGAGTGGCCGTTCGAGGGCGAGCCGTCCCCCACCGCCAGCGCACAGCCCTGCCCCACGGCTTCGGTGACCGCCGCGGCTCCCGCGCAGGTCACGGTGGTGGTGCTGAACGCCACCGGCCAGAGCGGCCTGGCGAGCAGCGTCGGCCAGGAGCTGACCGCACGCGGCTACCTGGTCGCGGCGGTCGGCAACGACGAGACCGGGCTGGAGGTGCCCGAGAGCGCGCAGGTGCGGCACGGGCCCGACCAGATCCTCGCGGCGCGATCCGTGGCGGTGCAGTTCCCCGGCTCGGTGCTGGTCGAGGGCGACCGTGGCGGTGACGCCGTCGAGGTGGCCGTCGGCACCGGGTTCACCGCCCTCACCCCGCCCGAGGAGGTGGCTGCTCTGCTGCAGCCGGCACCAGCGGCCTCACCGGTCGGGTGCGTGCCGGCCGAGCCCGCGGGCTGACTGCCCGAGTGCCGCGCCGCGCTGCTGATGGTCAGACTGCGGCGCCGCCGGCGGCCACGGCCTCGTCCACGGTGGGGTAGATCGGGAAGACCTTGCTGAGCCCGGTGATCTCGAAGATCTTCAGGATCTTCTCCTGGGTGCAGACCAGGTGCAGCGACCCGTCGTGGACTCGGACCCGCTTGAGCCCACCCACGAGCACTCCCAGACCCGTCGAGTCCAGGAAGTCGACGCGCTCCATGTCGACCACCAGGTGATGGTGCCCCGCACTGAGCAGGTTGCTGACGCTCTCCCGCAGCAGCGGGGCGGTGTGCACGTCGATCTCGCCGGTGAGATCGACGACCATGCGGCCACCGTGCTCACGGTTGGTCACAGACAGGTCCACAGGCTCACTCCCCTGGCAATCGCTGTGCGGGTGATCGCGTCGCGCGCGCTACACCCTAGCGGGTGGCCGAGGTCCAACCACTGGACCAAATGGTTCCGTAGCCTCGGAGCCTGCTGCCGCCGGAGCGCGCCCTGGCCACCTCGTTCGCCGTAAACCGGCATGCACCACGAGGTCCGCATCCTGTGGGCGAGCCACGTGGTGCACCACTCCAGCCAGCGGTACAACTTCTCCACAGCCCTGCGCCAGACCTGGACGCCGTTCGGTTCGCTGCCGTTCTGGTTGCCGCTGGCGCTGCTGGGAATGCCCCCGTGGGCGATCCTCCTGCAGCAGTCGATCAGCCTGCTGCACCAGTTCTTCCTGCACACCGAGTGCGTGGACACGCTGTGGCGACCGCTGGAGCAGGTGCTGAACACCGTTCCACCACCGGGCGCACCACGGGATGAACGCGGTCTACCTCGACCGCAACGACGGCGGGATCCTCATCGTCTGGGACCGGCTGTTCGGCTCCTTCGAGCCCGAGGCGAGCGGGTCACCTACGGCCTGACCAAGCAGCTGCGCACGCACAACCCGCTGCTGGTCGCCACGCACGAGTACGTCTCCATCGGGGCGCGACCTGTGAGCTGCCGGGTCGTGGCGCCAGCGACTGGGTCACCTGCTGCGCGGGCCCGGCTGGTTCCCCACCGCTCCCCTCGGCTGATCCCACGCACCGAGCACAGCACGCGGAGAACAGCCCCGACCTCGAGCAGCAGCGGCCAGCAACGACCAGTCCTCCGCGCCGTGTGCCCGCAGCGAAGCGGCCCGGCCTGCGGCGCGCTGTCTATTGTTCGTGCCATGCCGATCCGCAAGGCCCTCGCCCATCTGCTGCTGCGCGCCACCCGCTGGCGCCGGGTCGGCCGGGTGCCCACCACCGGGATCCTGGTCGGGGCCCCGCACACGTCCTACTGGGACTGGGTCGCGATGCTCCTGCTGATGTGGGCCGACGGCGTGCCCCCGCGGGTGCTGGTGAAGAAGGAGGCGTTCCGCGGGCCGCTCGGACCTGTGCTGCGGGCCACCGGCGGCATAGCGCTCGACCGTCACCAGCCCGGGGACACGGTGCGCGCAGTGCTCGCGACGGCGATGCAGGACGAGAAGTTCCTGCTGGCCATCACCCCCGAGGGGACCAGGTCCAAGGGCGAGTTCTGGAAGCCGGGCTTCTACCGGATCGCGCAGCAGGCCAACCTGCCCATCTCGTTGGGCTTCATCGACGGCCGCACGCGCACGGTGGGGGTCGGTCCGACGTTCCACCCCACCGGTGACCTCGCCGCCGACATGGACCTGGTCCGCGCCTTCTACGCCGACAAGCAGGGGCTGCACCCCGAGCGCCGCACCGAGCCGGTCCTGCGCGACGAACGGCCGGCCGAGGACTGAGCCCGGCCGAGACTGGCCTCGGCGGCACCCCTGCACGTCGCTCGCAGGGATGCCGCCGAGGGCCTGGCGGTGGCGGTGGGATTTGAACCCACGGTGGATCTGCACCCACACACGCTTTCGAGGCGTGCTCCTTTGGCCGCTCGGACACGCCACCGTCGCCGACAATACTGCGGGTCGGGCCCGTGCCCAAACGCGCTCGGCGAAGTGTGGCCGCGATCAGCGGTGGCTGGCGAAGAACTCGCGCAGGACCGCCGCGCACTCCTGCTCCCGCACACCCGTCACGACCTCGATGCGGTGGTTCAGCCGCCGGTCCCGGACCACGTCCCACAGTGAGCCGGTCGCACCGGCCTTGGGGTCCCACGCGCCGAGCACAATCCGCTCGACCCTGGCCAGCACCGCCGCGCCGGCGCACATGGTGCAGGGCTCCAGCGTCACGACCAGCGTGCAGCCCCCGAGCCGCCAGCCTCCTCGTCTGAGCGCTGCCGCTCTCAGGGCCAGCACCTCCGCGTGGGCCGTCGGGTCGCCGCTGGCCTCGCGCGCGTTCCGTCCGGCGCCGAGCAGCACCCCGTCAGGGCCCACCACGACCGCACCGACCGGGACGTCTCCGGTCAGCAGGGCGGCGCGCGCCTCCTCGAGCGCGAGTCCCATCAGGGCATCGTGACTCGGCAGGGCAACCGCACCGGTGCTCAGCGCAGCGCCTCCAGCAGGTCGGCGAACTCGACGACCTCACCGATGGCCCCCAGCACGGCGGCGGGATCGTCAGGGTTGTCCTGGACGAGCTCGACCAGCTCCTGCGGGCTCACGCCCAGGTCGCTCAGCAGCGTCGGGTCACCCGCCCAGAGGATGACCGGCTCGGGTTCCGGGACGGCCAGGACGGCCGGGTCCATGGCCAGCACCAGGTCGTCCTCGACGATGTCCGGCTCCGCTGCGTCCGGGTCCGGCTCCGGCCCTGGGTCCGGCGCCTCGGGCTCGACCGGCGCGGCCTCGACGGCGGCGTCGGGGGGCGCGCCCGCCGGCTGGTACAGGTCCGCGTCGCCCGCCGAGGCCAGCACCGGCGCGTAGTGGCCCCCGTTGGCCGCCGCCAGGTCCGAGACGAAGAGTCGCACGTCCTCCTCCCCGTCAGCCCGGACCAGGCCGAACCAGCCGTCCTCACGCTCGATCACGCACAGGACCGGCTCGTCGCCGAAGGCCACCCCGCGCAGGCGGTCACTGAGGTCGGCCAGGTCCGAGCACTCCTCGACGTCGACGTCACGGGCGCGCCAGCCGTGCCCGTCGGAGGCGATCACTGCGGTGAAGTACGGCACCCCCCCATCCTGGCAAACCACCGGTAGGTTTCGCACCATGCGCCTGCATGTCGCGGATCATCCGCTCATCGCCCACAAGCTCACCGCCCTGCGGGACGAGCGCACCGACTCCCCGACGTTCCGCCGGCTGGCCGACGAGCTGGTCACCCTGCTCGCCTACGAGGCCACCCGGGACGTGCGGACGGAGGCCGTCGAGGTGGTCACACCGGTCTGTGCCACCACCGGTGTGCGGCTCTCCTCGCCCAAGCCCCTGGTGGTGCCGATCCTGCGGGCCGGCCTCGGGATGCTCGACGGCATGGTCAGGCTGCTGCCGACCGCGGAGGTCGGCTTCCTCGGAATGATCCGCGACGAGGAGACCCTGCTGGCCAGCACCTACGCGAACCGGCTGCCCGAGGACCTCTCAGGTCGGCAGGTGTACGTGCTGGATCCGATGCTGGCCACCGGCGGCACGCTGGTCGCCGCCTTTGAGTTCCTGTTCGAGCGCGGGGCTGACGAGATCACGGCCATCTGCCTGCTGGCCGCCCCCGAGGGCGTCCAGGTCGTGCGGGAACGCTTCGGCGACGAGGCCAACCTCACCATCGTGACCGGTTCCCTGGACGAGCGGCTCAACGAGAGCGGCTACATCGTTCCCGGCCTGGGCGACGCGGGCGACCGCCTGTACGGCGTCGTCTGACCTGGTCCCGCGTTCCCGGCCCGGCGCGCCTCCACCACGGCGATCAACGATCGGGCACAGTGTGGTGGCAGTTGCGCCCGTCGGCGTGCCCCGACCTGAGGAGATGACATGCCCCGCGCCAAGAAGGTGCTGCTCTGGTTCGTCATCGCTTTCCTGGTGTACGCGATCTTCCAGAGCCCCGACCAGGCCGCCGCCATCGTGAAGAGCGCGTTCGACGGGATCGTCTCCGCCATCGGGGCCGTCTTCCAGTTCTTCGACGCCCTGCTCGGGGGGTAGCCGTGCCGGTCGGTCGGCTGAGAGTGGTCCGTGTCACCACGGACACTCCTTCAGACACGCCGACGCACCTGGACCGGTACCTGCTCGAGTCCGAGCGGGTCGTGGTGGCTGTGCGGCGGCACCCGGCCAAGGTGCTCGAACCGGTGCTGTCAGCGGTAGCCGGGCTGATCTTCGTGCTGGGGGTGTCCACCGAGATCTCCCCGGACGTGGCGGTGGTCCCCGACGTGCTCTGGGTGGCGTGGCTGCTGGTCCTGGGCCGGGCGCTGATACACCTGTGGCTCTGGCACGAGGACTGGTTCGTGGCGACGGACACCCGCCTGATGCTGACCTACGGGGTGCTGAACCGCAGGGTGGCGATGATGCCGCTCGCCAAGGTGACCGACATGTCGTACAACCGATCGCTGGTGGGCCGGGTGCTCGGCTACGGGGAGTTCGTGCTCGAGTCCGCGGGTCAGGACCAGGCCATGCGGGCGGTCTCCTGGCTGCCCAACCCGGACGAGCTGTACCGGCGCATCTGCACCGTCATCTTCGAGCCGCAGCGGGGTGGGCGCGAGCAGCGGCGCCAGGCCACCGGCCCGCCCGCACCGATCGATCCAGGCTCGGACCCCCCGCAGGGCCGCGCTCACGGGTCTGGCGCTTCGCTCGCCGCGCGCGTGGCCGACCAGGCCATCAGCCAGGCTCTGCAGGGACCGCACCAGGGGCCGCCGCAGCGGCAGGAGTCCCCACAGCGGACAGAGTCCCCGCAGTGGAAGGACGAACGACCCAAGCACGGACCGTCGCACTACCCCGCGGTCGACGTCTCCAACGACTGAGGAGCTGAGACCAACGGCCGTCAGGGCACCTGCGGTCCGCCTGGCTGCTCGCGGGCCGCGCGCCGCGCCCGGCGCTCCACCGCCTCGTCCTCAGCGATCTGGGCCGCCTCCTGCGGCGTGGGCGCGGAGCCGCCGAGGTGGGCCGGCAGCCACCACGCGTGCGGCCCCGGGTCGGCGGTGGCGGGGTGCGCCGCCTGGGCCTGCGCCAGCAGGGCCGCGAGGGTATCGCGCAGCTGGGTGGTGGCAGCGTCCATGTCGTCCTTGGGGCTGACGGTCATCGGGTCGCCCACGATGATCGTGATCGTCTGCCCGCGGGGGAAGGATCGCGGACGGCCCTTGGTCCACATCCGCTGGCCGCCCCAGACCACGACCGGCAGGATCGGTACCCGCGCCGAGGCGGCCATCCGCACCGCCCCGCTCTTGATCTCCTTCACCGTGAAGGACTGGCTGATCGTCGCCTCCGGGAAGACGCCGACGATCTCGCCCGCCTTGAGGGCCTTCAGCGCCGCACGGAACGAGCCTGAGCCGGACTCTCTGTCGACCGGGATGTGGTGCATGCCGCGCATCAGGGGACCGGAGACCCTGTGGGTGAACACCGCGTCCTTGGCCATGAACCGGGTCAGCCGACGACGGCCGCGCCAGGTCGCCAGGCCGGCGAAGATGAAGTCCAGGTAGCTGACGTGGTTCGAGGCGAGCACCAGCCCGCCCTGCGCCGGGACTCTCTCGGTGCCGCTCATCTGGAAGGTGATCCTGAGGCCCTTGAACCCGAGCTCGAGCGCACGGATGACCTGGGGATACACGATGTCTGCCACGGGAGGTGAGCGTAGGGTCTGCCCGCGCCGCCCACCACAGCGGTCGCGACCCTCAGTCCGCCAGCATCGCCGCCGCCACCAGGTGCTCGGGAACTCCGAACGCGTCGACGAGCTGGGCCGCGTGCGGGCGTAGCCCCTCGCAGAGGGCGTCCACCGCGGCGGTGACCTGCTTGGAGCGGGCGGCGGTGAACCGGCCGTGCTCGAGGAACCAACCCCCGTCCTCCTCCACCTGAGAGAGCACGTAGAGGTCGCAGACCGCGTCCAGCAGCCTGGCGACCGCGTCGTCCTGGCACCGGTCGATCGCGTCGACGAACGACTCCAGCACCACCCGGTGGATGTGCGCCCGCGAGGCCCTCAGCAGGTGCTCCTGGCAGGCGTTGAAGGCGGCGAACGCGTCCGGCGCCGAGCGTGAGCCGGCCCGCAGTCGCTCCGCCAACGTCTCCAGGACATGCTTCTCGCGGTCCTCGAACAGGCTCAGGTGCCAGGCCCTGTCGTAGATGCCGCGCTCACCGTCCTTGCCCGGGGCCGTACCGAGCAGGCGGGAGATCAGGGACGCGGCGGCGGTGCGCTCGATGACGGAGCCGACGAACTTCTCCGCGACGAACCGGGCCACCCCCCAGGAGTCGAGCTCGCCGAAGTGGTGCTCGTACCCGGTGAGCAAGCCCTTGCCCACGAGCTGGAGCAGGACGGTGTTGTCGCCCTCGAAGGTGGCGAAGACGTCGGCGTCGGCGCGTAGCTGGACCAGCAGGTTCTCTGAGAGGTAGCCCGCGCCACCGCAGGCCTCGCGGCAGACCTGGATCGTCCGGTTGGCGTGCGTGGTGGTCACGGCCTTGATGCCTGCGGCGCGGGTCTCCAGCTCTCGCTGGTGGTCCTCGCTGCTGCGGCCCTCCTCGGTGGCGAGGTCGGCCCCGGAGGTCTGCACGTCGTGCAGCTCTGCGGTGAGCTGGGCCTGGGCGAAGTGCAGCGCGAAGGTCGTCGCCAGTGCGGGCAGCAGCCGGCGCTGGTGCGCCTGGTAGTCCATCAGCAGCACCTCCGCACCGTCTTGCGTGCGCTCGAACTGCCTGCGCTGCAACCCGTACCGCACAGCGATGGTCAGGGCCGACTGGGTCGCGGCGCCGGCCGCACCCGCCACCGAGACCCGCCCGCGCACCAGGGTCCCGAGCATGGTGAAGAACCGGCGCTTGGGATTCTCGATCGCGCTGGTGTAGACGCCGTCGGCGCTGACCTGGGCGTAGCGGTCCAGCAGGTTCTCCCGCGGCACCCGCACCTGGTCGAAGGTGAGCCGTCCGTTGTCGACCCCGTTCAGCCCGCCCTTGCGTCCGTCGTCACCGATGGTCACCCCCGGTACGGGCTGCCCGTCCTCGGTGCGGATGGGGACCAGCACGGCGTGCACACCCCGGTCCTGCCCGCCGACGACGAGCTGGGCGAAGACGACGGCGAGCCGACCGTGCGCTGCGGCGTTGCCGATGTAGTCCTTGCGGTCGCGCTCGGTGGGGGTGTGCACCACGAGCTCTGAGGTCGCCCGGTCGTAGGTCGCGGTGGTGCCCAGCGACTCGACGTCCGAACCGTGGGCCGACTCCGTCATCGCGAAGCACCCGAGCAGGGACAGGTCCATGACCGAGGGCAGGTAGCGACGGTGGTGCGCGTCTGTCCCCAGCGCCGTGATCGCACCTCCGAACAGGCCCCACTGGACCCCGGCCTTGACCATCAGCGAGAGGTCGGCGTGCCCGAGCATCTCGATGGCGGTGACGGACCCGCCGATGTCGCCGTCGCCGCCGGCGGCCGCAGGGAACCCGGCTGCGAACGGTCCCCCGACAGCCAACCCACGCAGGGCCTGCAAGGTGTGCTCGCGGTGCTCGCGGGTGCTCAGGTCTGTCACCGGGGGCTCGGCGTCGGCACCCATCCGCTTCCGCGCCGCCCGCCTGACCGCCCCCCAGCGACCGTCCATCAGCTGTGCGAGCGCGCCGACCTGGTGCGGGGTCAGCGGCTCCTGGGTCTGCAGCACCTCCCGTCCTGACTCGCGGGTCGCAGCGGCCGGTGTCCGGTCGCTCTGCTGCGGCGTGGCCTGGGGCTCGGTCGTCGGCACAAGCCCAGTAAACCCGTCAGCAACGGCACCCGCAGCCCCGCTGACATGATCGGAATGTTTGAGTTCTCAAATACATTGAGAGGGACAGGACTCCGGGCACCCCGCCCGGGCGCTGCCTCAGGAGCCACGATGAGCCGCTTCGACCCCTCCGCCTACGACCGGCACCTGAGCACGGCGCTGCTGCTGACTCGCTCGCAGCGGACCTGGACACAGGCCGACGGGTTGCTGCCCGCTCTGTACCTGGGCCACGGCGCACCGCCGCTGCTCGACGACCCGCAGTGGATGGGCGAGCTCTTCTCCTGGTCGCAGACCATGCCCAAGCCTCGGGCGATCCTGATCGTGAGCGCGCACTGGGAGGCGGCACCGCTGAGCCTGTCCAGCCCGGCCGCCGGGACGCCGCTGGTCTACGACTTCGGCGGGTTCGAGAAGCGGTTCTACGAGATGACGTACCCGACCCCGGACGCGAGCGCTCTGGCGGGTCTGGTCACCTCGCTGCTGCCCGATACCGAGACCGTGCACGAGCACCCCAGCCGGGGCCTGGACCACGGCGCGTGGGTGCCGCTGAAGGTCATGTACCCCGGCGCTGACGTCCCGGTGCTGCAGCTGAGCCTGCCCACGCAAGACCCCTATCGGTTGATGGAGCTGGGCCGGCGGCTGCGCCCGCTGCGCGAGCAGGGCGTGCTCATCATCGGCTCCGGCTTCCTCACCCACGGCCTGCCGTTCCTGACGCGGGAGAACTGGATGGACCCGGTCGCCCCTGCGCCGCAGTGGTCCACGGACTTCGACGCGTGGGCGGGGGAGGCGCTCTCCCGCGGCGACGTCGACACCCTGGCGGCCTACGCCAGCAAGGCACCGGGGATGCCCTACGCCCACCCCACGGTCGAGCACTACACGCCGCTCTTCGTCACCCTCGGCGCAGCCACCGAGGCGGACGCGCCGTTGGCCAGCGTGATCGACGGCTACTGGATGGGCTTGAGCAAGCGCTCCGTCCAGGTCGCCTGAGGCGGCAGCTCAGGGGCTGCTCAGGGCCCGTTCAGGGTCGTGCCCGATGGTGGCCCCAAGGCAGCGGGACGAGTCTTGGAGCACCGCGCAAGACCTACTCTCCAGGAGCCCTTCATGAAAGCGACCTTCGACAACGTGCACACCTCGATGGCCCAGCAGGGGCTCGTCCGTCCTCAGCAGCAGAAGCTCCTCGCCGGGGTGTGCACAGGTCTTGGCCAGCGCTTCGGCATCGACCCCTGGCCGGCCAGGTTGCTGTTCGTCCTCATCCTGCTCGTCGTGCCCGGCAGCCAGATCCTGGTGTACGCGGTGCTGTGGATCCTGATGCCCGCCGAGCAGCACTTCGCCGCGAGGGTGCACCCGGTGGCCGGCCCACCGAAGGTCAGCTGACGATCAGGCCCCGCGTCGCGCCGGTCAGTTCCCAGGTCTGGCCTCTCACGCCTCGCCCATCACCAGGCCCTCGATGGTGTGCTTCTGCTCGATCGGGGTCAGCTCGTCCACCACCCGGCACGGCATGCGGCTACGGACCCGCTCCGGCAGCTGGGAAAAGAACTCGTGCGTGACCGCCATGTCCTGGTGGTGGCCAGGCTCGCCCCCCGGTGCCTCGATGCCGAGAATCAGGACCGGACGCGACTTCTGCGAGTGGTTGCGCGTCCCCCGGTGGATGGTCAGGGCGGAGCGGACCGAGATGTCGCCCATCTGCGGATACTTGCGCACAGCCAGACCCTCGTAGCGGGGGTAGTGCGACCTGGGCGGGAACATGTCGTGCCCGAAGTCCGGCGAGTCGTCCCACTGCGTGCCGGGAGCGATCTCGAACGGGCCCATGTCCGGCTCGGTGTCGACACCGGTGAGGTTGAACGCCAACGAGGTGAGGCGGCGCTCCGAACGCGTGGCGTCCGGCATCGGGAAGTCACGGTGCCAGGGCTGGTTGACCGCGCCGGCGAACGGGACGTCGAAGCCGATCTCCACGATCCGGTAGTCGGGCCCGAGCACGGCTTCGGACACCGAGCGGACCCACGGGTGCTCCACGAGGTCGACGAAGCCTCGCAGCTGCTCGGGGTGGATCTCGACGTAGTACCGATGGGGCCCGCGTCCGACGGTGCCACCGGGTCGACCGGAGGCCTCGTCGAACGCCGCATCGACGTCCACGCGCATCTGCTGGACCCACTCGCGCGAGAACGCGCCCTTGAGCCCCGTGATGCCGTCCGTGTAGAGGGCTTTCACCACCTGCGCGGTCTGGGAGTCGGCCCCAGCGGGCACCGGGATGTTCAGGACGGTCATCTGTGGCCTCCGCTCGTCCGTGCACATACTCCCACCTTGCAACGAAGCATGCCACGTTGCAAGGTCTAGAGTGACCCGTTGCCGCAAGGCGACGACCTCTGCGGGAAGGGCCAGCATGACGGCGAGCCTCAAGGACGTGGCTGCGCACGCCGGGGTCTCCGTCCGGACGGTCTCGAACGTCGTCAACGACTTCGCGCAGGTCGCACCGGCCACCAGGGTTCGGGTGCAGCGATCACTCGACGAGCTGGGCTACCGGCCGAACCTCGCCGCCAGGACGCTGCGCCGCGGACGGACCGGCCTGATCGCGCTCGTCGTCCCCGACGTGGCCTCGCCGTACTTCGGTGAGATCGCCTCGCTGCTCACGGTCGCGGCGCAGGAGCAGGGCTGGACCCTGCTCATCGACCAGACCCGCGGGAACGTGGACCTGGAGCGACAGTTCCTTGAGGGCGTGCGTGCCCAGAGCGTCGACGGGCTCGTCCTGAGCCCCTGGTCCCTCCCGGTCACCGAGCTGCTGCGACGGACCAGCGCCGTCCCGCTGGTGCTGCTGGGCGAGAGAGCACGGGAGGTCAGCATCGACCACGTCGCCATCGACAACGTGAGGGCAGCGCGCCAGGCCACCGAGCACCTGCTGGGGCTCGGCAGGCGACGGGTGGCTGCCGTCGGCGCCAGGTCCGAGCTGGGCGGTGACACCGCCGGCGTGAGACTTCTCGGCTACCGCGAGGCCCTGGCTGCGGCCGGGCTCGCCCACGACCCCGCGCTGGAGGTCGGCGTCACTGCGCTGAACCGGGCGGACGGCGCCCGTGCCATGCAGACGCTGCTCGACTCGAACGCAGCTCCCGACGCGCTCTTCTGCGCCAACGACCAGCTGGCCCTGGGCGCCATCCGGGTCGCGCTCGCCGCGGGGCTGCGGGTTCCTCAGGATCTGGCCGTGGTGGGAGTCGACGACATCGAAGACGGACGCTACGCGACCCCGTCCCTGACCACCGTCTCCCCTGACAAGGCGCTGCTGGCCCAGCACGTGATCGAGTGCCTGCGGGCGCGGCTCGACCGCAGCTCCTCCAGCAGGCCCTCGCGCGACGTCGTGGTGCCGCACCGGCTGGTGGTGCGGGAGAGCACCCGCGGCAGCCTTGCCACCCTGTGACCCCTCCCCCAAAGCCGCACTTGGTCCGGCTGATGTCGCCTCCGGGGGCCGGATGACGACAGGACCCGGACCAAGTGCGGAAGGGGGGTGGGTAGGGGGTGGGTGGGGGCGCGACGGTCAGGCGGAGGGTGCCCCGATGTCGGTGCGGTGCTGGGCGCCATCGAGCCGGATGGCTGCCACGCCGGAGTACGCGGCGGCACGGGCGGCGGCGAGGTCGGCACCCACCCCCACCACCGAGAGCACCCGGCCGCCGGTCGCCACCAGGACGCCCTCGGGGTCCGTGCCCGTGCCTGCGTGCAGGACGTGCACGCCGTCCAGCGCCTCGGCGTCGTCGAGCCCGCTGATCGCGTCGCCGGAGCGGACCTCTCCCGGGTAGCCGTGCGCCGCGACCACGACCGTGACGGCCGCCTCGTTGCGCCAGCGCAGGTCCGGCAGCTCCGCCAGCCTGCCGGTCGCGGCGGCGTGCAGCACCGTGCCCAGCGGGGTCGCCAGACGGGCCAGCACCACCTGCGTCTCAGGGTCGCCGAAGCGGGCGTTGAACTCGACGACGCGCATCCCCCGCGAGGTCATCGCCAAGCCGCAGTACAGCAACCCCGAGAACGGCGTGCCCCGGCGAGCCATCTCGGCGACCACCGGGCGGGCGACCCTGTCCACGACGTCCTGCGCCAGGGCGGGTGGTGCCCACGACAGCGGCGAGTAGGCCCCCATCCCACCGGTGTTGGGACCCTGGTCCCCGTCCCCCAGCCGCTTGAAGTCCTGCGCCGGGGCCAGCGGCAGCACCTCGAGACCGTCGGTGATGCAGAACAGCGAGACCTCGGGCCCGTCCAGGAACTCCTCGACCACGACCGTGCCGCTGCCGAGCTCCAGGCACCGGCCCGCGTGCGCCAGCGCAGCCTCGCGGTCCTCGGTCACGACCACGCCCTTGCCCGCGGCCAGGCCGTCGTCCTTCACCACGTGCGGTGCGCCGAACGCGTCCAGGGCAGCGATCACCTCGTCGAGGTCGGTGCACACGTGCGCCATCGCCGTGGGCACCTCGGCCGCGGCCATGATCTCCTTGGCGAACGCCTTGCTGCCCTCCAGCCGCGCAGCCTCCGCGCTCGGGCCGAAGCAGGCGATCCCCTTCTCCCGCACCGCGTCTGCGACCCCGGCCACCAGCGGACCCTCGGGTCCCACCACCACCAGGTCGACCGCGAGCGCCGCTGCGAGATCGGCGACCGCGGCAGGGCTCCCCACTTCCACCGGGCGGCAGCGGGCCAGGACCTCCATGCCGGGGTTGCCCGGGGCGGCCACGACCGCGTCCACGGTCGGGTCGAGCGACAGTGCGCGGACGATGGCGTGCTCGCGAGCGCCGGAACCGATGACGAGGACCTTCACGGGCAGGCAGCCTACGGGTACACCGGCTCTGCGGTGCATGCTCGTCTGAGATCGGGTACCACAAGCCGCTCGGCCGTCAGGTCGTGGCTGCGTGCAGGTGTGCGCGCTCTCCGTCGTGGTCGAAGATGGTGAGGATCTCGACGGGACCTCCGTGGGCACCGATGGTGTGCGGAACCATGGTCGAGAACTCGGCCGCGTCGCCCGTCTGGACCAGGATGGATCGCTGGCCCAGCTGCAGATGGACCGTGCCCGACAGGACGGTGAACCACTCACGACCCGGATGCACGCTCAGCTGGTCTGAGCCGGTCGGTCGGTCGGGGGTGATGCGCATCTTCGCCACGGTCACGCCGTGGTGAGCTCGTTCTCGGGACAGGATCCAGGTCGTCACCCCGCGCGTGCGCTCAGGCTGCGGTCGGATCACCACATCCTCGTCGTCGGCGGACTCCACGAGCTGGTCGAGCGTGGTGCCGAGAGCCCGGGCGATGGGGACCAGCTGATCGAGGGCGATCCTGCGGTGCCCGGTCTCGATGCGGCTCAGCGTGGACGGGCTGAGGTGGCAGCGGGAGGCGAGGGCGTCCAGCGACCAGCCGCGAGCCAGTCGCAGGCCGCGAATGCGCTGGCGGATCACGGCGTCCATGGGCATTTCTTGCGTCATGAGCAAGAGTGTATGCCTGTAACGCACGTATTGGGCTAGCGTCAACGCATGACACAGCACGCTTCCTACGCAGACACTCAGCAACACCACGACGAGGCGGGGCTGGCGGATCTGCTGAACCTGGATGCGCAGGCATTTGCCCCGTACCTGGACCGATTGACCGGGTGGGTGGGGCAGCACGTCCTGACGCCTCCGCGCAGGATCCTCGACCTCGGCGCAGGGACGGGCACCGGAAGCCTGGCGCTGGCGCGGCGCTTCAGTGCGGCCGAGGTGGTGGCTGTCGACACGTCGGCGCTGATGCTGGAACGCCTGCGAGCGGCGGCGCTCGAGCAGGGGGTGGGTCACCGGGTGCGCGCCGTACAGGCCGACCTGGACCTCGCCCCGCCTGCGGTCGGCGGAACGGACCTCGCGTGGGCCGCCTCGTCTCTGCACCATGTCGCCGACCCGGACCGGGTGCTCCGCGACGTCCACGCCGCGCTGGGACCCGGCGGCCTGCTGGTGGTCATCGAGATGGATGACCAGCCCCGCTTCCTGCCCGATGACATCGGCATGGGCCGACCCGGCCTCGAAGCACGCTGCCATCGTGTCATGGCACAGGCCAAGTGGAACTCGCACCCGAACTGGCGCCCGCACCTGGAACGAGCCGGCTTCGAGATCGCCGAGGAGCGCTGCTTTCCCATCAAGGTGGACGCGGCGCCGCCGAGCACCAGGCACTACGCGCGCACCTACCTGAGCCGCGTCCGGTCAGCTCTCGACGGCCAGCTGGCTCCCGACGACCTCGAGACCCAAGACCACCTGCTTGGGGACGGCCCCCACGCTCTCCTGCGCCGGACAGACCTGGAGGTCCGCAGCAGCCGGACCGCCTGGGCAGCCCTTCGCCCCGGCTACCCCCCGAACACCTCGCCCAGTGCGTTCCCCAGCAGCGCCACCCCGTAGCGCGCCTCGTCCTCGGAGACGGTGCACGGCGGCACCACGTGCACCCTGTTGCCGGCCACGAACGGGAGCAGCCCTCGGCGCCTGCAGGCCGAGACCAGCTCTGCCATCGGCTTGTTCGCCGAGCCGGAGGCGTTGTACGGCACGACGGGCTCGCGCGTCTGACGGTCGCTGACCAGCTCCAGCGCCCAGAAGACCCCGGCGCCGCGCACCTCGCCGATGACCTGGTGCTGCTCGGCCAGCGCCCGCAGCTCCGGCCCCAGCACCTGCTCACCTATCTCAGCTGCGTGCTCGACGATCCGCTCGTGCTTCATCAGCTCGATGGTGGCCACCGCCGCCGCGGCGGCCAGCGGGTGGCCGGAGTAGGTCAGGCCCCCCGGATACGGACGTTCGGCGAACGTCGCTGCGATCTCTGTGCTGATCGCCACACCACCCAGCGGTACGTAGCCGGAGTTCACGCCCTTGGCGAAGGCGACCAGGTCGGGGTCGGCCGCCAAGCCCTCGGCACCGTCGTGCTGGTATCCGAACCACGTTCCGGCTCGGCCGAAACCGGCCATCACCTCGTCGATGACCAGCATGATCCCGTGCCGGGTGCACAGCTCCCGCACCCCTGCCAGGTACCCCGGCGGCGGCATCAGCACCCCCGCCGTCCCCACGACGGACTCGATCACCACTGCCGCCAGCGTGGACGGGCCCTCCAGCGTGATCACCTGCTCGAGGTGGGCCAGCGCCCGCTGGCTCTCCTGCTCGGGCGTCTGCGCGTGGAACACCGACCGGTACAGATAGGGCCCGAAGAAGTGGACGACTCCGGCCGCCCCGGTGTCGTTGGGCCAGCGTCGGGGGTCGCCGGTGAGGTGGATGGAGGTCGCGGTGTGGCCGTGATAGCTGCGGTAGGCCGACAGCACCTTGTGCCGGCCCGTGTGCAGCCGGGCCATCCGCACCGCGTTCTCGATGGCCTCGGTGCCGCCGTTGGTGAAGAACACCTTCTGGAGCCGCTCGCCGGGAAGCTGCTCCACGATCAGCCGTGCGGCCTCCGAGCGTGAGGCGACGGCGTGCTGCGGCGCACTGGTGGCCAGCGTCGCCACCTGGTCGGTGATCGCCTGCACCAGCGCCGGGTGCTGGTGGCCGACGTTGGTGAACACCAGCTGGGAGGAGAAGTCCAGCAGCCGGTTGCCCTGCCCGTCCCACACCCAGCAGCCCTGCGCCGCGGCCAGCACCATCGGGTCGAGCGCGCCCTGCGCCGACCAGGAGTGGAAGACGTGCGCCCGGTCGAGCTCGTGGGTACGGGCCGAGACCGCGGTGTCGACCATGAGATCAGGGGCGTCAGGACGTGCGTGCTCAGCCATGGGGCGACCCTACGACGCCAGCTCTGCGTCAGCCCAGCAGGTCGTGCCGCACGATCGTGGCCTCGCGGTCGGGCCCCACCCCGACCGCGGAGATGCGTCCACCGATCATCTGCTCCAGCGCGAGCACGTAGTTCTGCGCGTTGACCGGCAGGTCCTGGAAGGAACGCGCCGCCGTGATGTCCTGCTGCCAGCCCGGCAGCTCCTCGTAGACCGGGGTGGCGTGGTGGAAGTCGCTCTGCGACATGGGCATCTCCTCGTGCCGGACACCATCCACGTCGTAGGCCACGCAGACCGGCAGCTTCTCCAGCCCGGAGAGCACGTCGAGCTTGGTCAGGACGGTGTCGGTCAGCCCGTTGATCCGCTGGGAGTACCGGCCGATGACGGCATCGAACCAGCCGCACCGGCGCGGTCGTCCGGTCGTGGTGCCGAACTCGCCGCCGGTCGTGCGCAGGAACTCGCCTGACTCGTCGTCCAGCTCGGTCGGGAACGGGCCCTCGCCGACCCGGGTGGTGTACGCCTTGAGGATGCCGACCACCCGGTCGATGCGGGTGGGAGGCACGCCCGAACCCGTGCAGGCGCCGGCCGAGGTGGCGTTGGACGAGGTGACGAACGGGTAGGTGCCGTGGTCGACGTCGAGCAGCGTCGCCTGCCCGCCCTCGAAGAGCACCGTCTCGCCGCGGTCCAGCGCCTGGCACAGGACCAGGCCGGTGTCGGTGACCATCGGGCGCAGGCGCTCCGACAGCTCGAGCAGCTCGTCGACGACCTCGTCCACCGTGATCGCACGGCGGTTGTAGATCTTGACCAGCAGGTGGTTCTTCTGGTCCAGCGAGCCCTCGACCTTGGCTCGCAGGATGCTCTCGTCGAACAGGTCCTGGATGCGTACACCGACCCGGTTGATCTTGTCCGCGTAGGTGGGCCCGATGCCACGGCCCGTCGTGCCGATCCGACGCTGTCCCAGGAACCGCTCGGTGACCTTGTCGAGGGTCCGGTGATAGGGCGCGATCACGTGCGCGTTGGCCGACACCAGCAGACGTGAGGTGTCGACGCCGCGCGCCTGGAGGTCGTCGATCTCGGTGAAGAGCACGCCGATGTCGACCACCACGCCGTTGCCGATGACGGGCGTGCAGCCGGCGGTGAGGATGCCCGAGGGAAGCAGGTGCAGCGCGTACTTCTCGCCCCCCACCACGACCGTGTGGCCGGCGTTGTTGCCGCCGTTGTACTTCACCACGTAGTCGACACGGGCACCGAGTGCGTCGGTGGCCTTGCCCTTGCCCTCGTCGCCCCACTGGGAACCGACAACGACGATCGCGGGCACGAACCCACCTGCTTCCGGTCTTCGCGCAGCTTGATCAGGAGGTCACGTCGGGCGCCGCGCGGCTCCCTGGGACGCCGCGAGCCTACCTGAGGGGGTCGTCGTGACCCGGCGCTCCGGAGCCCACCAGGGCCTCGATCCCCGCGAGGGTGGCTCGCTTGCTGCGCTCGTTCGCGCCGGCCCGGTCCTTGACGCCGGTCGCTAGGGGGGGAGAAGGTCCGCAGCGGCCAGCCTCGCCGGTCCTGCCAGGACTCGGTCACCGTGGTGCCGGTTCCGGTCTCCTCCAACCGGTAGTGCCAGCTGGCGCCGGGCAGCCCTGCGACGCGTGTCTCGAAGCCGAACTCGCGCCACGGATCGGCGGCGGTCACGGTGCACCGGGTGGACCAGCGTCGCCAGCCGCGCCGGTTGTGACCGGTGAAGACGTCGCCCACCTGGAGCGGGGCCGAGGGGCCGCGGCGCGTGGCACCGCTCGCCTCAGTGGAGAGCAGCCCCATGCCGGCCACGTCGATCACGAGGGCGTAGATCTCCGCGGGCGGCGCCGGGATCACCTGTTCGACCCGGACACTGGTGCGGCGCTCCAGGTCCGGCCGTGCGGACGGTGAGCCCGGGCGTGCCGGATCAGCGGCACCCAGATCTCGTGGGAACCTCCGCCGGCGCGAGGCGCGTACACCGGTCAAAGGGGGGATCACGTGAACGATTCCGAGTTCGACCACTTCTACGCCAGCACCGGGCCGCGCCTGGTGGGGCAGCTGTACGCGATGACGGGGGACCGTGGCGAGGCGCAGGACTGCGTCCAGGAGGCGTTCCTCAAGGCCTGGGCGAATAGGGCGCAGCTGGACGTGCACGGCAACCCGGAGGCGTGGGTCCGCACGGCGGCGCGGCGGCTGTCAATTAGCCGGTGGCGCCGGGCGACGGCCGTGCTGCGCGCCTACGGCCGTCACGGTGGCCCACCGGACGCCCCGGAGCCCGACCCTGCTCGTTCGGACCTGGTCGCCGCCCTGCGTCGGCTCAACCCCGACCAGCGCCACGCGTTGGTCCTGCACTACCTGTGCGACTTGTCGGTGGAGCAGATCGCCGCCGAGACCGGCTCCCCCGTGGGCACCGTCAAGACGCGCCTGCACCGTGGACGCGCGGCATTGGCCGAGCTCCTCGGCCCCTACTCGAGTGACAGGGAAGTGAGCCCCCGTGGTTGACCAGCAGATCCCCGACCCGGCGTGGGAGGACTCGACCCGTACGCGGCTGCACGACCTGGCAGCCACGGGCTCGCGGCCGCTGCAGCCCGCGGGCTGGGTACGGCGCACCCACCGCCGTCGTCGCACCATCGCCGCTGCCGCCGCCACCGGCGCTCTCGCGGTCGCCGTCGGCACAGCCTTCGCCGTCGCCACCCCTGCCGGCACGGAGCGCGGGATGCGGCTCCAGCCGGCGACCACATCCCCCACCAGCGAGGTTCAGACCGCGACGACCGCGCCTGCGGCCACCCCCACCGAGACCGCGACGACCTCAGCACCACCGACCGCCACCGCCCCGTCACCGACCACCACGTCCACCCCGCCACCGGGCACCACCTCTGCCCCGCCACCGCCTCCGCCCACGACCGAGCGGCCCGCGACAGCGACATCCTCGACGACGACCGCACCGCCCGCCCCGCCCCCGATCAACGAGGAGACGCGGTGGTGGCTGAACCAGACCTACCACGTCGGCTGGGAGGACGAGCGGACCGTGACCTTCGTCGACGGCCGGGCAGTCGCGTGCAACCACGAGCCGTGTCGGTACTCCTTGGCAGGGCTCCAGGTCCTGGAGAAGGTCGCCCCCAACGGGACCAGCCCAGGCGCGATCTTCCTTCTCCACCAGACCGACGGTGCAGGTCAGCCCGTCCACCAGACGTTGTTTGTCGTGTACGTCAACGACGATGACCTCCCGGTGATCGCCGCATCGAGCGAGACGCACGCCGTCCGGGAGGACCGCGCTGGCTGCGACGTCTCGCTGCTGATGCACCCGTCCCAGAGCGAGATCACCCAGCGGTACTCCAGCTGCCCGGATCCCGCGGCGAACGGCGAGGTGCTGTGGACATCGTCCGGGTCTCTGTACATGCCTGAGGCCGGCTGACAGCCAACGCACCGAGCGTGACGGTGCCCTCTTCGGCCAACGTGCAGACCAAGGCCCACCTGCGCCGTCACACTGTGGTCCATGACCAGCACTGAGCGACAGCGACTGCTCGTGCTGGCGAACCCGCAGTCCGGTGGGGGCAGCGCCGCCGAGGAGGCCGTGACCGAGCTGTGCGAGGGCGCCGAGGTGGAGGTCGTCCACCCCGAGGGGGTCGAGGACCTGCGTGCAGCGCTGCTGCGCGCCGACCACCGGCGCGTCGTGATCGTGGGCGGGGACGGGACGGTGCACGCCGTGGCCCAGTGCCTGTCCGACATGGGCCTGCTCGACTCGGTCGGGCCGGTCGCGCTGATCCCGGCCGGGACCGGCAACGACCTGGCACGGAGCCTGGAGCTCCCGCTGGACGACGTCCACCAGGCCGTGCGACTGGCGATGAGCCAGCCACGCCCGGCACCTGGAGGTCCTGCGCGACGACGAAGGAGGCGTGGTGGTCAACGCCGTCCACGTCGGCGTCGGTGCCGAGGCGGGAGCGATCGCCGCAGACGTGAAGGAGCCGCTCTACAAGATCGGGATCGGCAAGGCCGCCTATCCGGTGGGCGCGCTCGCCGCCGGTATCAAGGCCGGCGGGCACCGTCTGCGCGTGACGGTGGACGGGGAGGTCCTGCACGACGGGGCCGTTCCCACCCTGCTGGTCGCCGCGGGCGTCGGCACCAGCGTGGGTGGCGGGACCCCGCTCCCCCCGACGCCGACCCCTTCGACGGGGTCATGGACGTCACCGTGTCGACGGCCACCGGACCGCTGACCCGGTTCGGCTACGCCGCCTCGATCCGGGCGGGCACCCACATCGACAGGGACGACACCATCACCGCGAGGGGGCGGGAGCTGACCATCGAGTCGGTCGACGGCGAGCCGTTCCTAGCCAACGCGGACGGCGAGATCTCCCGACCGTTGCTGCGCCGCACCTGGACCGTCGTCCCGCGGGCATGGTGTGTCGTGGTGCCGCAGCACCTGTGACCGAGCAAAGGCAATCCGGTGGCAACCCGCACGCCCGTCCAGGGTGCGGACTGGTTCACTGACCATCCGGACCACTGGCACCAGGAGGCAGACCTTGACGAGGAAGTCGATCGAGCCGGCCGTGTACGCCCCGCTCAGCGGTCAGGCGTACGGCTCGGCCCTGAGCATGGCTGACGAGGGCGCCGGCAGGGAAGGACGGCCTGAGCTGGCCGACGTGGGGCGTCTGCTGCGCCGCGGCGTCTCGGGGGTCGTGGGGGCCGCACGCGCGGGGCAGCGAGAGACCCTCTCCGGTCTGCTGCGGGCGCACCTCGGCCCGTCGGTCGACGAGCAGGACATCGTGGAAGAGAGCTGGGCCGGGTACGAGCACGTCAACGTGCAGGCCGGCCTCGAGGCCTGGTTGTCGGCGGGCTCCCGGTCCTCGGAGCTGGTCGGGGTGATCGGCTTTCAGCACCAGCCGTTCGGGCTCGCTGACCTCCTGGAGGCATCGGGTGGACCGCAGGACGCCTACGGGCCACGGCCAGGCAACGTGGCGCGCACCCATCTGGCATCCGGTCCGGGCGGGCAGGTCATGGCGTGCGTGCGGTGCGGGCTGTACCTGGTGCAGGAGGGCGAGCGACGCCTGGCGGTGCTGCTGCGCGGGGCGGAACCGGATCAGGGCATGACCCGGGTCAGCATCCAGGTCGCCAGCTCCGACCCCGGCACGGCCGGCCCGGCAGCACAGCTGATCCGCGAGCTCGCCTCGCGGCACAACGTCTTCCGCAACCAGGTGCTGTCCTTCGGCGCGGAGGTGTTCGGGCACGGGGAGACGCTGATGCAGTTTCACGAACGCCCCGCCGTGACGGCGGAGCAGGTCGTGCTGGCCCCGGAGGTCGCGCAGGCCGTGCACCGCCAGGTGGTCGAGATCGCCCGCCACAAGGACCGGCTGCTGCAGGCCGGGCAGCACCTGAAGCGGGGACTGCTGCTCTACGGGCCGCCCGGGGTGGGCAAGACGCACCTGGTGCGGCACCTGACCAGCGGCCTCACCGAAACCACCGTCATCCAGCTCACCGGCAACGCCCTGCACCTGATCGGCGAGGCGTGCTCGGTGGCACGCTCCCTGCAGCCGGCGATGCTGGTGGTGGAGGACGTGGACCTGATCGCGGAGGACCGCGGCATGCACCCCGGCCAGCACCCGCTGCTCTTCCAGCTCCTCAACGAGATGGACGGGCTCGCGGAGGACGCCGACGTGGTCTTCGTCCTGACGACGAACCGGGCCGACCTGCTCGAGCCGGCGCTGGCCGCCCGTCCCGGACGCATCGACCAGGCCGTAGAGCTGGCCCTGCCGGATGCCGGCGCGCGCCGCGCGCTGATAGAGCTCTACCGCGGTCCGATGAGCGTGGACGGTTCCAGGATGGATGAGGTCATCCAGAGCACGGCCGGGGTCACCGCCTCGTTCCTCAAGGAGCTGCTTCGTCGCAGCGCGCTCTTCGCAGCCGAGCGGGAGCCCGCAGGAGGGAGCCTGGCGGTGACAGCGGACGACCTCGACGCAGCCCTGGCCGAGCTGCTGGACACGCGCAACGCCATGACCCGGGTGCTGCTGGGAGGCAGTGCGGGCGACCCGAGCCCGGCTGACCTCGCTATCGGGTCCACCGACCACTGACCGACGTGTGGCAGCCGGTCAGCTGCCGCCGAGGGCCGAGGCAGCCGCGGGGTCGCAGTCGTCCAAGAACGTCCGGCAGCGGGCCGCCTCGTCGTCCTCACCGATCGCGGCCGTGGCGCGGCCGAGCGCGAACAGCGCGCGCAGGAAGCCTTGGTTCGGAACGTGGTCCCACGGCACCGGACCGTGCCCGCGCCAGCCCGAGCGGCGCAACGCGTCCAGGCCGCGGTGGTAGCCCACACGCGCGTACGCGTAGGACTCCACGACGGACTGACGCGCCCAGGCCTCGTCGGCCAGCAGCGCCCAGGCCAGGCTCGCAGCGGGGTGGTCGGCCGCGGCACGGGCGGGGTCCGACCCGGACGCCAGCATCTGGGAGACAGCAGACTCCGGGCCCTCGGGCAGGCGGGTGGGCGGGGTACCGCCGAGCAGGTTGTCGTGGGTCATGCAGGCAGTCTCGCCCACCGGGCTGCTGGCTCGCGCACGGGCCCTGCCTCCCCGGGCCACGGCCGACCGTCCACGACACTGGACCCATGACCCCTGGCAACACCGCTGGCAGCGGCTCCCGCAAACGACGGACAGTGCTCACCACCCTCGCGGCAGCGGGTGTGGTCGGGGTTGTGGCGGGGGTGGCGTGGCTGCTCGTCGGCTCCCCCGAGCAGTCCGGAACCGTCCCGGTCGGCCCGACCGCGATTGCGTCTCCCTCGACCTCTGCCTCGCCTTCGACCTCTGCCTCGCCTTCGACCTCTGCCTCGCCTTCGACCTCTGCCTCGCCCTCGCCCTCGCCCTCGCCCTCCACCTCGACGCAGACGACGAGTGCGAGCGCCACCACACCTACGACGACCAGCCCGACGACCGCCACTACCACCGCGACAACGACAACAACAGCCACACCGAGCACCAGCGGGCCGACCAGCAGCTCAGCGACGGTCAGCGCCAAGCCGTCACCTACCGCCACCTCCATCGCGCCCACCTCCATCGCGCCCACCTCCATCGCGCCCACCACGACGGCCGCCCCCACCGCCCCTGTGCCGACGGCAATTCCTGCCGAACTGCGACTGCCGCACGAGGGAGCCGGACCCGAGGGCGACCTGAGCGGCTGGGACGAGCGCCCGTGGAACCTGCAGACGTGCGTAGCACGCGCGGCGTCCTACCCCGGCGTCACTGCCTCCGATGAGCGCACTATCGAGGCCGGCGGCCCCAACCTGTCCCGCACGGAGAGCCTGGTGGTCGCCCCCGACCTCGCCGCTGCCCAGGACGTCGTCCAGGAGGTCGCCGGCGCGATGGCCCCCTGCCCTGTGGGCACTGATGACGGGCAGACCACCGCGGCCCAGACCGGCGTGCAGGGCTCGTGGGACGAAGCGGTCCTTTACTCGCTGGCCTACGGACGCGGCGAGGCTGCAGGGATCGTGGCGGACACGCTGTACGTGCTGGTGGCGCGGACGGGCAACGCAGTGGTCGTCACGACCTTGGGCGGGGCGGGTGCGCTGCCGCCCGGGCCCGATGGCCCGGACCCGAGCGTGCTGGCAACCCTGCGGCAGGCACCCGACGACCTGGCCCCACAACTGTGCGAGTTCGGCAGCCAGGGCTGCTGAGGGGTTCGACGCCGGCGGTCAGCCGATGCGCGTCCCGGCTGACCGCAGGTTCTCGCAGGCCTCGACGACGCGCGCTGACAGGCCGGCCTCGGCGGCCTTGCCCCAGGCACGCGGGTCGTACAGCTTCTTGCTGCCGACCTCGCCGTCGATCTTCAGCACGCTGTCGTAGTTCTTCAGCATGTGGTCGGCCACGGGCCGGGTGAAGGCGTACTGGGTGTCGGTGTCGACGTTCATCTTGACCACCCCGTAGTCAACGGCGGCGGCAATGTCCTCGGCCGAGGAGCCGGAGCCGCCGTGGAACACCAGCGCGAAAGGCTTGGACCCCTGCGGCAGGCCGAGCTCCTGAGCGGCCGCGGCCTGCGCCTGCTGCAGGATCTCCGGGCGCAGCGTGACGTTGCCCGGCTTGTACACCCCGTGCACGTTGCCGAACGTCAGCGCCGTCATGTACTTGCCGTTCTCGTCGTTGCCCAGTGCCCGCACGGTGGCGATGGCGTCCTCGGGCGTGGTGTACAGCTGGTCGTTGATCTCGTTGTCGACGCCGTCCTCCTCGCCCCCGACGACGCCGACCTCGATCTCCAGGACGACGTTGGCCGCTGCGCAACGGTCCAGCAGCTCGCGGGCGATCACCAGGTTCTCCTCCAGCGGAACCGCCGAGCCGTCCCACATGTGCGACTGGAACCACGGCGTACCAGCGGCTTTCACACGCTCGGTGCTCAGCGCCAGCAGCGGGCGCACGAACCCGTCCAACTTGTTCTCGGGGCAGTGGTCGGTGTGCAGCGCGATGTTCACGTCGTACTTCTTGGCCACCTCGTGGGCGTAGGCCGCGAGCGCGACCGAGCCGGTCACCATGTCCTTGATGCTGGGGCCAGAGAGGTACTCGGCGCCGCCGGTGGAGACCTGGACGATGCCGTCGCTGCCCGCGTCGGCGAAGCCGCGGATCGCCGCGTTGAGGGTCTGCGAGCTCGTGACGTTGATGGCGGGGTAGGCGAAGGACTGCTCCTTGGCCCGCTCGAGCATCTGCGCGTAGACCTCGGGGGTGGCGATCGGCATGTCGACTCCTGTGCTTGCTCGTGGCTGCGAGTACGGCGGATAGGCGCTGCGTTGCTGATCCTTCCACGCCTTGTGCTGGTAGAGGCACACCCAAGCGGCACTGGCACGACGGATCAGCCCCGGCTAGCGTTGCGAGCATGGCTGACTTCGATGGCACCACGGCTGTTTCTGTCGACCCGCAGGCTCTGTTCGACTACCTGTCGGAGGTGGGCAACCTGCCTCGGTACTTCTCACGCATCACCTCGGCCGAGGCGGGGAAGGGCGAGGAGGTGCACACCACGGCGACGATGCCCGATGGCACCCAGGTGCAGGGGAATGCCTGGTTCCGCGTCGACCAGTCCGCACAGCGCATCGAGTGGGGCTCGGAGGGACCGAGCGCGTATTCCGGCTACCTGCAGGTCCGACCCGCCTCCACCGGCGCCGAGGTCGAGGTGCACCTGCACACCACCAGGGTCCCCGACGACGACCAGCAGGTGCGGGACGGGATCGCCGAGACCTTGGCGAACATCAAGCGCCAGGCGGAGCCATCCTCCTGAGGGGGCACGACCACCTGCGTGGGTGAGGTCGCACAGGGCGCAGTGCGTGCGTCCCTAACAGCCGGCCGACGGCATACCGCAGTTCTCCAAGCAGGCCTCCGTCGGCGGGGCAGATCCCCACCAGTTCCTGGACGCGTCAGGTCACCCCGGCAGCTTCGAGGCCAGGGCGTCGATCGGCTTGATGTCCGGCGGCGAGGAGAGCAGGTCGTCCGCCTTCTCCATCAGCGCCGCGGCGATCGGGCCGTTCAGGTGCGCCTGCCGTCCGTCGTCGGTCCCGAAGAAGTCGACGATCCCGTACGTCGAGTCGTCGACCTTGTAGGCGAACCAGGCCACGGTGCCCGGTTCCGCCTCGGCCAGCGGCTGCGCGCTGGCCAGGAACTCGGCGAGCTCGGCCTCCTTGCCCGGCTTGGCGTTGAGGGTGACGAGCAGTCCGACGGTGACCATGGTTCCTCCTGGCTGGGACGGGTGGGTCGCTGTCGACACTAGCCCCGGCCACGCACGAGCTCGAGAGCCGCCTTCTCGATGTCGCTCTCCGACAGAAGCACCTGCAGCGCCGCGTTCCCCAGGGGAATGAAGCTGTCCTGGCTGGTGACCCTGCTGATGGCGCCGTCGAAGCCCGCATCGACCAGCGCGGTGAGCACTCCTTCGGAGACTCCTCCGGTGCGGCGGGTCTCGTCGACCACGAGCACCTTGCCGGTCGCCCGCGCCTCCCGCAGCACGTCCTCGACGGGCAGTGGCGCGAGCCAGCGCAGGTCGACGACGCGAGCACTGATGCCGGCCTGCGCCAACCGTGCTGCCACCCGCAGGCTCATGTACAGCCCGTTGGCGAAGCTCACCAGCGTGAGGTCCGACCCGTCCCCGTGGGTCCGGGCGCGGCCGATGGGCACGTGATGATCGGCCCACGTCTCAGGGGCGCGGTAGGGGGCGGTCCATCGTCCGTCACCCTCCTGGTGCAGGTCGTGGGTGTGGTACAGCGCGATCGGCTCCAGAAAGACGCAGACGGTTCCGTCGACTTTCGCCGCGGCGGCGCACGTCCTCAGCATCGAGCAGGCATCGGCCGGCGTGGCGGGCGAGGCGATGACCAGACCAGGGATGTCCCGCAGCACCCCGATCGCGTTGTCGTTGTGGAAGTGACCACCGAAGCCTTGCTGGTACCCGTAGCCGGCCACCCGCACCACCATCGGGTTCCGGAACTGGCCGTCGGAGAAGAACGGCAGGGTCGCTGCCTCCCCGCGGAGCTGGTCCTCGGCGTTGTGCAGGTAGGCCAGGTACTGGATCTCCGGGATGGGCAGCAGGCCCGAGACGCCGGTCCCCAGCGCGAGTCCGAGGATGGTCTGCTCGTCCAGCAACGTGTCGAAGACGCGAGCCGACCCCAGCTGCTTCGCCAGGCCGCGGGTGACCCCGTAGACACCCCCCTTGACGGCGACGTCCTCGCCGAAGACGAGCGCTCCGGGGTAGCTCACCAGAACGTCCGCGAGGGTCCGGTTGATGGACTGCGCCAAGGTCAGCGCAGGGCCGTCCTCCGGCAGGGACCCCGCGAACGCGGCTGCCCGCCGGTCCGGCGGCGGGGACGTCCCGGCCGCCACGGCAACCCGCGACGGCTGCCTCGGCGCGATCGGGCTCAGAACTGCCTCGGCGGTCGCCAACCGCGGGAGGTCGGCCACCCGTCGGGCGATGGTGAGCACCTCCGCACGCTTGGCCTCGTAGCGCTGCACCACCTCCTCGATGCTGAGGACACCGGAATCGACCAGCAGGCGGGCGGTGCCCAGCAGGGGGTCCAGAGCCAGATCCGCCGTCACGGCCTCGGGCCGGCGGTATGCGGCTTCCACGTCTGAGCCGGCATGACCCATCAACCTCACGGTCCGCAGGTGCAGCAGTGCCGGTCGGCGGTGGCGGCGCACCCATGAGGCCGCTTCCGTGGCACCCCGTACCGCACTCGCCAGCTCGCACCCGTCGGCGGCGAAGTAGCGCAGCCCCGGCCGGTCGCTGTAGAGCGTGGCGATCCAACCGGCCGGAGTAGGCACGCTGATCCCCAGCCCGTTGTCCT
>JAABUN010002909.1_pt1 | contig 28409 bp, 31 predicted proteins | sample 5559311 | NCBI WGS metagenome assembly JAABUN01 (sample SAMN10711877, study PRJNA513370) | rock metagenome | isolation source: Antarctica rocks | place: Antarctica: Victoria Land, Siegfried Peak sud
GCGCGGCCAGCCACCTGAACTGGCTAGCGAACTTTGGGCACCTGCTCGGCTACGCCTGGCTTACAAGACAGTCAGAGAGGTTGTTGCTGTCCCTACTTCAGACGAAAGATAACGTCGATGGTGTCCAGACGGAGATGCTGAGGCTCACTCGCCGGGTAGAGCGTACGCCGCTTTTGAGGCGCAAGCTGTCAGGTGTTGGAGAGTTGTTGGAACCCAGCGAAGCAGCCGGGCCGGTAGCACGGGCCAGCGGCTTTGCGACCGACGCCCGGTTGGACGAAGAGACCTACCGCTCCCTAAGCTTCGAACCAATCATCATGGAGAGCGGCGACGCGCTGGCGCGGCTGCGGGTGCGATTGGCGGAGGTAGAGCAGAGCCTCAGGCTCGCAAGCGCCACGGACGAAGTCGCTGTTTTGAGCACCGATCTTCGGGACGAGGTTTCGGGGAGAGGCGCGGCCAGCGTGGAGACGCCGCGCGGGATCTCGACGCTCGCGTTAACGCTGGAGAACGGCGAAGTATCGGCCATAGAGCTCGACACCCCTTCGGAGAGAAACATCGGACTGGTGAGCGCCGTGACCGAACAACGGGAGTTGGCCGACGCCCTCGTCGGGGTGGCGTCGCTGGACCTCTCACCGTGGGAGATAGGCGCAGGAGGAGCCGAATGAGCACGCTCATAGTCTCCCTGGCACTGCTTGCCGGAGCGTACCTCGTGGCCGTCCTTGAGGGATGGGTCTCCACGGGGCGGATGAGCTTCGCGGGACCGGCACGGTCGGGGTTGGCGTTGCTGGGTCGGGAGTCGATCTCACCCCGGCAAGCCGACAGGGTTTTCTTTGAAGCCGCCCCTCCCCTGCTCCTCGTCTCGGCGGTCCTCGTCGCCGCCGTGCTGCCCCTCGCCCCCGGCCTGATCGTCACCGACCTCGCCACGGGAGCCTTGTTCGTCAATGCGGCATTGGCTTACGTGATGGTGGCGCTCGTCATGGCGGGATGGGGCCCCAACGGGGCATACGCGATGGTCGGCGGATTCCGCTTTCTCGGCCAGCTCGTCGGCTACTCCATGCTCATCGTGATGCCCATAACGGCCGTCGCAATGCGAGCCGAGTCGCTGCTCACGACAGAGATAGTTACCTCGCAGGCATCGCTAATCAACGCGATCTACCAGCCAATAGGCTTTGTACTGTTTATGGTTGCGGCGATGGCGGTGTGTTTCCTGCCGCCGCTGGATCTGGCGACGGCGCCGGGAGAACTCGCGGGCGGGGTGATGGCCGAGTACACCGGCTGGCGGCTCGCGGCGATGCGCCTCGCTCGGGCGGCGCTCGTAATAACGCTCGCCGCTTCGGTGACGGTCTTCTACCTGGGCGGCTGGATCGGGCCGGTCCTCCCGCTGTGGGCGTGGACGGCAGCTAAGACGCTCGTAGTGGCAGCGGCGATGCTCGTCGTGGGCCGGTACGTGCCGCGAGTGCGCGAGGCGGACTTCCTGGCGTGGTGCTGGAAGCTCGGCATCCCGCTCGCGCTCTTCAACATCTTCTACGTAGGCGTCATCTTGTTGGTGATTTGATGATCCTTCAGACGGTGTTTCTAGCGTTCTTCGGTCTGGCCGCGATCTGGTTCGCGGTAATAGTCTTCCATACTTCCTCGATGGTGCGCTCGGCTCTGGCGCTGCTCTTCTCTCAGGCGGCCATAGGAGCGATGTTCCTGGCGATGCAGACGGAGTTCCTTGGAGTGTTGCAGATCATGATGATGGCAACCGAGATGGCGATAATGGCGGTCTTCATGGTCATGTACATGATGGACCCGGGCGGCCTCTCCGGGATGGATATGACCCATCAGAAAAACCTCTCCATAGCGGCTGGTGTCATCGGGACGGTCGTCGCGGTCGGCGCGGCGCTGTTGGTTGACTGGGGACCGATAGCCGGCGCGCCAAGCGCCGAGGCGCAGGTGCATGATCTCGGAATAGAGATGATGGAGCGCTCCATGCTCATCTTCGAGACCGCCGGGGTGACGATCCTCACCGCCATGATCGCAACCACCGCCATAGCGATCCAGAGCCGACAGGCCCCCCAGGAAGGAGAGAACGAATGATGCCACTGATCGTAGCTCTCCTAGTCGGGGCCGTGCTGTTCGGGATCGGGCTATACGGAGCCTTGAGCCAGACGAACCTGGTCATGATCATGATGGGCGTCGAGGTGATGCTCGGCGGGGCGATGGTGAACCTAGTCGCTTTCTGGCGCTTTCTGCACCCGGAGGTCTACTCCGGCCAGATGTTCGTCCTGATCGTGATGACCGTCATGGCCCTTGAGATGGCGGTCGGCTTCGGTATCGGCACCGGACGTTTCCGCGTCAAGGGCTCGGTCGAGATGGAAGAAGCGCGGGACTTGAACGGATGACTTTCGTAGCCCTAGCCATCCTCGGCCCACTCTCCGCCGCCGCAGCGATCCTGGTCTTCCAGCGCGGCGCGGCTCTCCTGGCCCTGCTCGGGACAGCCGCCGGCCTCGCTGGAGCGCTAGCTGCTCTCTTCGGCATGGCTGGCGGGGCACGTTACGCGGCGGAACTACCGGGGTTGCCGGGCCTGCCGCTGCAGCTCGTGGCAGATCCACTCACCGCCCTGCTCTCCGTGGTCGTAGCGACGGTCGGCTTCCTGGTGATGGTCTACGCAGTCGGCTACATGGAGAGCGAAGAGAGCAAGGCTCGATTCTTCGCGGGGATGTCGTTCTTCGTGGCGGCCATGCAAGCACTCGCACTCGCGGGAGACTGGGTGCTCTTGCTGGCTTCGTGGGAGTTGATCGGGGTGTCGTCGTACCTCTTGATCGGCTTCTGGTACGACAGAGACGAGGTTCCCTCGGCCGCGACCCGCGCCTTTCTCTACACCCGCACCGCAGACCTCGGGCTATACGTGGCTATCTTCGTCCTGATCTCACAGACGGGCACGAGCGAGATCTCCCGAACCCTCGAAGCCGGTGGTACGGTAGCCATCGTCGCCGGCCTCTTACTACTCGTGGCAGCTGCGGGGAAGTCCGCACAGGTCCCACTGCATGGCTGGCTACAGGACGCGATGGTAGGGCCTACACCCGTCTCCTCCCTACTGCACTCGGCGACGCTGGTAGCCGCCGGGGCAATTCTGATGATCCGGGTCTCTCCACTACTGCCTTCGAGCGTACAGCTCGTCGTCGGTCTCCTGGGCGGTCTAACCGTGCTCGTGACCGGCCTGATCGCAGTCTCTCAACGCGACCTCAAACGTCTCCTCGCCGCCTCGACCTCCAGCCAGTACGGCTTCATGCTGCTCGCGGTGGGCGCGGGTTCGCCGGTCGCGGCCCTGTTCCATCTGGTAGCTCACGCCGCCATGAAGAGCTCGCTGTTCCTCGGAGCGGGAGTCTTTCAGCACGCTCGCGACTCTACCTCCTTCTCGGATCTCGGTGGGATTGGACGCGAGCGGCCTGCGACCTTCGCCGGATTCGCCGTTGCGGGACTCGCCCTTGCCGGTCTGCCACCCTTGAGCGGGTTCTTCTCGAAGGACGCCGTGATAGCCGCCTCCTTCGAGTCCCCCTATGCGTTCGTGCTTGGCCCGCTCGCGCTCTCAGGAGCGTTGCTCACCGCGATCTACATCGGCCGGGCGCTCGGGCTGCTTTGGCATGGAGAACGTGAAAGTAATCCGGTTGCGGGGATGGGATGGATGGCTGCTGGTCTCACCACCCTTGTCGCTCTGACCGCGACTCTGGGAGCCATCGAAGGACCGCTCGCGCGGCTCGTCGGGGAAGAAGTTCCGAAGAGCACCATCCCCACGATCCTGGGACTCACACTGGCCTTGTTGGGGCTTTTAGCGGGATGGTTCGTCCCAGCCGGTAAGTTGCTCGGCCCGGTGCGGAAGGCTGCGGAGACAGGGTTTCGCGTCGGCGGCGGGTTCGATGGACTCGTCGGCCGTCCCGCGCTCGCGACGGCGCGGGCCACCGATCTTCTGGACCGGGGCATTCACTCCGGCGTGCTCGGCGTCGGACGCGCGGCCTTGGCGGTCGCACAGGCTTCGCGGTTCACGGACGAGAGCGTCATAGACCGATTCATAGACGCGCTTGTGCGGGAAACGCGCAGGCTCGGTGGACGGGCGCGGAAGCTTCAGACCGGCCTGGTACACAAAGAATTGATGCTCGCAGTCGCGGGCACCGCCCTGATATTGGCGGTCCTGGCCTTCGGCGCGTTCGGTTTCTAGAGAGGATAAGATGCTCCCGATTGTCTCGACAACACTGTTCCTGCCGCTTCTGGGAGCGGCGCTCCTGGTGGCCCTCCCAAAGAGCTTATCGCCGCGCGCGGCACACGCGGTGGGTGTCGTCGTCTCCGGGTTGACGCTGCTCGGGACCATCCTGATGTGGGCGCGTGGCGCGGGCGCGGGCTTCTCGCAGGTCGAGGAGTTACCCTGGATCCCCTCCGCGGGCGTCGCCTACCGCGTCGGCGTGGACGGCATAAGCCTCCCGCTCGTGCTAATGACAGCGATACTCTTCTTCGTCTCGCTGATCTTCTCCGTCCAGGTCCGGGAGCGAGCGCGCTCTTACGTGGCGCTCTTCCTCCTTTTGGAGACGGCGTCCCTCGGGGTATTCGTGTCGCTCGACGCCATCCTGTTCTATGTCTTCTTCGAGGTGACGCTAGTCGGGATGTACTTCATAATCGCTGGCTGGGGCCACGAGGGACGCCAGCGCGCGGCCCTCACCTTCTTTATCTACACCCTGCTAGGGAGTCTGCCTTTATTGCTCGCCATCCTCGCTCTGTATCTCGGCAGCGAACCGAGGACTTTCGACATGCGCGAGCTGATCTCCAACCCGCCACTCTCGGGCCTCGCCGCGATGCTCGCCTTTGTAGCCATGCTCATCACGTTCTTCGTCAAGACCCCGGTCTTTCCGGTACACACCTGGCTTCCGGCCGCGCACGTCGAGGCTCCGACGGCGGGGAGCGTGATCCTGGCCGGCGTGATGCTGAAGCTCGGCACTTACGGCCTCATCCGCTTCGCGCTCCAGATGACCCCGGATGCTTTCCGGGCCGCTGCGCCATTCGTGGTCGCCTTCGGTGTCTTTAGCGCCATCTACGGAGCCTTCGTCGCGCTCGGCCAGACCGACCTGAAGAGGCTCGTCGCTTACACCAGCGTCAACCATATGGGATACGTGGTGCTCGGTGTGGCGGTCGCCGCCACGGACACGGGAACCCGCGCCCTGGCGCTCGACGGAGCGGTCTTGCAGATGGTGAGCCACGGGGTCGTAACCGGCGCGCTGTTCCTGCTGGTCGGGATGCTCCAGGACCGAACCGGCACTCGCGAGATGGGAGCGTTCGGAGGGTATTTGCGCGTAGTGCCGGTAGTTGGGTGGTTCTTTATCCTCGCGGCTTTCGCATCCCTGGGTCTCCCGGGGCTGGCGCACTTCCCGGCGGAGTTCCAGGTGTTCTTGGGCACGTTGGAGGTCTATCCAGTGGCCGCTATAGTGGTTGTTGGGATCGCGATCACCGCCGGTCTGTACCTGCGCGCCATCCAGATGGTGTTCCTCGGAGAAGCATCCGAGGGAGCCGGGAAGATACGGGACATAACTGCTCGTGAAGTCGTATCCGTTGCGCCGTTGCTCCTACTGACCGTCCTGATCGGGGTCGCCCCCTTCCTGCTCCTGGAAATGATCCACGCGGCCACGGAAGCGTTGCTGCCATGAGCATGAGCATGATGGGCCGGGATCTGGCACTCCTGGCGCCGGAGATCGCCGTGCTGCTAACCGCCGTCGGCGCCCTAGTCTTCGAGATGCTCCGGTTGCCGAAGATAACGCTGCCGTTCACCGTGGTCGGCCTGCTGGTAGCCACCGGCCTCACCGTGCCGCTGATCGGCACGGACACGACGGTGTTCATGGACACCTTCCGGATAGATCCTCTCGGAGAGTGGGCCAAACTAGCACTGCTGCCCGCTACGATCTTAACCGCCATACTCGCCCACCCCGAAGTAAGAGGCACCGACCGCGAGGGGACCGTACACAGCCTCTTCTCCTTTACAGCTCTAGGGGCTCTCGTGCTCGCCGGCGCCGGTGACGTGATGTTCGTCGTCCTGGGTGTCCTGCTCTCTTCTCTAGGTTCCTTCGCCCTCGCCGCCTACCCACGCGACGACCGCGCCACCGAAGGAGCCATGAAGTTTCTGGTGTTTGGATCAGTGACCTCGGCCGTGATGATCTTCGGCCTCACCTACTGGTACGGGGCCACGGGCTCGACTCTACTCTCGGAGCTGGCAAAGCTCGAAGACGCCCCGCTACCCGCCGTACTGGGACTCGTCGCGGTGATCGTGGGTCTCGGATACAAGGCGGCTATCGCACCCTTCCACTTCTGGTCTCCCGATGCCTACGATGGCGCTCCGGTCTCCGTGGCGGCGTTCCTCTCGGTGGTGCCGAAGGTTGGCGCGATCTTCGGCCTCGTTCAGGTTATGCGAGATCTACCCGTGAGCACCGGATGGCCGCTCTTGATCGCGGGCCTGGCCATCCTCTCTATGACCTACGGCAACCTCGCGGCACTGGTGCAGGACAACATGGTGAGACTGCTGGCATATTCATCTATCGCCCAGTCAGGTTATCTACTCTTGGGCGTGGTCGCCGTGGGAAGGAGCGACCTCGCAATCCGGTCACTCGTGGTCTTCGCCGCCGCGTACGCGGCGATGAATGTTGGGGCGTTCGCGGTGGTCGCTGGATACGGAAGAAACCTGCGAGACCTATCAGGTCTCGGACGGTACGCTCCCTGGACCGCCGGAGCGATGGTAGTCTTCCTAATATCCCTCGTCGGCATCCCACCCACGGCGGGATTCGCCGGCAAACTCCTCCTCTTCGGCGCCGCCATCGACGCTGGCTACACCTGGCTTGCGGTAGTCGCCATCCTCAACAGTGTACTCTCGCTCGCTGTGTATTTACGGGTCGTTGTCCCCATGTACGGCACACCCAAGGAGACAAAGACAGCCTCGTATCCGGCCACTGTGGTGTGGATCATCGCTCTAACTCTTACTCTTACCGGAGGTCTCGCGGCGCTCGCGTTGCTCGGGGAGATAGCATAAAGACCATGATCAACGTAGCCTCAAAGCTTTTCGACGAAACAACGAAGGTACTCTTTAGCCTGAGAGTAAACAGATATCGGAGATAGGAGGAATTGTGTATGAGCAGTGTTTCTAAGCCGACTGTCAGCGATACGGAGAAGATAGGACTTGCATCGGCTGTTGCCATCGGGATCGGCGGGATGGTCGGGGGCGGCATCTTCTCCGTGCTGGGCCTGACCGTACAGATCTCCGGTGCTGGAGCCTATCCCAGCTTCCTCGTAGGAGGGATCGTGGCCCTGCTAACCGGCTACTCTTACGCTAAGCTCTCGACCACCTATCCCTCCCGTGGCGGCACGGTGACTTTTATCAACAAGGCTTTCAGTACACCGGTAGTGGCCGGGACGCTGAATGTGCTGTTGTGGCTGGGATACTTTGTGATGCTCTCGCTCTACGCCTTTGCCTTCGGTTCTTACGTGGCCTCGATGTTCGGTGCGCCGACCGATGGTATCCTGCGTCATCTTCTCTCCAGCGCGGTGATCGTCGCCTTCGTTGGCCTGAACATCCTCGGGACCGCCATCGTCGGGAAGATCGAGTCGTATCTAGTCTATTTCAAGCTGGCGGTGCTGCTCTTCTTTGTCGTTTCGGGACTTTTCTTCGTAGATGGCGCCAGGATAGCGCCGAGCGCCTTCAAAGGAATCGGGTCTATGATCTTCGCCGGAGTTCTGATCTTCGTGGCCTACGAAGGCTTCGAGTTGATCGCCAACGCTGCCCAAGATATCCGCGAACCTCAGAAGAACTTACCCCGCGCCTACTATATCTCCATCGTTTTCGTGATGATCCTCTACATACTGGTGGCCCTGGTAGCGGTCGGAAACCTCGCCCCGGCGGACATCGACAAGTACAAAGACTTCGCCCTGGCGGCTGCCACCCGGCCTTTTCTAGGCTCTTTTGGGTTCATCATGATCGGGGTGACAGCCGCTGTATCTACGGCCTCGGCTATAAACTCCACCCTCTACGGGGCAGCGAAATTCACCTACACCATCGCTCAGTCCGGTGAGCTGCCGCGAGAGTTCGAGAGGAACGTTTGGAACAAGCCGATCGTCGGTCTCCTGGCAACCGGGCTCGGTACGCTAATCCTGGTCAACGTGGCAAACCTAGACAGCATAAGCACCATGGGTAGCACGGCTTTCCTGCTGGTCTTCGCAGCCGTCAATTACGCCAACTACCGCCTGCGCGCCGAGACGGGAAGCTCCGCACCTCTGGCGATACTGGGTATGGTGCTGTGTTTGGTGGCACTGGGAGCCGTCATCTACTACACGCTGACAACCGCGCCACTGAAGATCCTGGTGCTCGCGAGTATGCTGGCGCTGGCATTCGGCGTAGAACTGCTGATGTTTCTGTTCCGGCGCGACGAGATCCAGAGTTTCAAAGAGCACTTTGGCAGTGACAGAACCATCGTCTAGAGTAGTTCGCCGGTTTGCTAGAACTTGTTTCCAGGCCGAAATGCAGACTACGAACGGCGGCGGAACAACCAGATCAGAACGATTAGTACTCCAACACCCGCGAGCACCGGCCCGAGCCGCTTCATCACAGCCTCGCCACTCGCGCTACCCATGTCGAAGGCCTCCGGCTCCTGCGGCTCGCGACGAGGCGGTGGCTGTTCGGATTTGGACTCCTGCGAATCGCCGGACGCAGCGCCGGATGATGTGTCTGACGAAGCATTCGTTGGAGCACCGCCGGAGACTACGGAACCCTGTACTGTGCCACCAGCGGCTGCGGTACCGGGCTGGGCGCTGACCACATTTCCCAGCGTACCGCCACCACCGACGACGCCACCCATTGAGGATGCTGCCGGAGCTGCTTGCTGAGTACTCGAAGAAGTGCTCGACGATGTGGTTTCCGAAGCGGCTGGGGTTTCTTCGGTGGATTCTGTATCACCGATCAACTCTCTTTCGAGACAATCGGCGAATTGACCAAGCATCTTGGCGGCTACGTCCTGAGCAATACCGCGTCCGAACTGGGCGGCTTTACCTGTCAGCTTCATGTCCGTCTCGACGGAGACTTTTGTCTTGCCACCACCCTCTTCTTGCAGGGTGGAGGTGATGGTAGCCGAAGCGGTGCCTTGTCCACGGGCGTCGCGCCCGGTGGCTTCGAGGACGGCGCGGTGGTTCTCCTTGTCTGTCTTCTCGAACTTCACGTTGCCCTTGTAGTTGGCGGTGATCGGACCAATCTTCACCTTCATCGTTCCGGCGTACTCGCCGTCGCCTTTCTCCTCCTGGATCGCCGCGCCCGGCAAGCACGGTGCTATGGTTTGGAGATCCAACATAGTTTCCCAGGCTTTGTCTATTGGAACGCTAACCGTGAACTCGTTGTTGATCTTCATCCCGCCTCCTTCAGATAATGGGCTCTTCTCTGAATCCTGGTTCCCTTCACTACCCTATCTTATAGCTCTACGCCAACCCGCGCATCCCCTCGATACGCCTGAGATCCTTCCGCGTGTCCACATCAGCCGGAGACGCCACCCCGTCACACGGCACCTCCATCACGATATTAGGATGCTTTTGCAGAAACGAACGCGCCCCCTCATCCCCCGAAAGCTCACCGACAAGCGAAGGCCAGACGGACCTCGCAAACAATACCGGGTTACGCCGCTTTCCCTCGTAGGTCGCAACCGCAACCTCAGCACCAGACTCGAACGCCTCGACGAGCTTCGAGACCGCCGCCGCCGTGACGAGTGGCTGATCCCCGAGTAAGACCACTGCCGCCCGAGCATCCGGCGACATCGCCTGAAGCCCCGCTCGCACCGAAGTTGATTGTCCTTCCTCCCAATCCGGGTTGTCCACAATACGAACTCCATAAGGCTCGCAGACTTCGCTCAGTCGTTCAGCGTTAGCCCCAACAACCACGACGATCTCTTGCAATGGGACATCGCGAAGGGCTTCGAGTGGGTGCGTGATCAGGGGCTTCCCGTAGAGTATCGTCGTGAGCTTCCCGCCTCCGAACCGGCTACCAGATCCAGCCGCCAGCAGAATGGCCGACACACCACTCAAAGCTCGTTGGCCGCTCCCGCTACGTCCCGAGCGTCCGGGGAAGGTGTCGTGTCGGCGGGTGTGGCATGAATTGGACCGGAGCGTTCCGCGAGCCTCCCACCAGAATGTCCGGTGTTCAGCGCAACGATCTCCGCTGCTATCGCGACCGCCGTCTCCTCCGGTGTTCGCGCCCCTATATCCAACCCTATCGGGCTGCTGATGCGAGCCAGTTGCTCGTCGGTGACGCCTTCTTCTTTGAGGCGTGCTGTGCGGTTGTCGTGGGTGCGCCGACTGCCCATCGCGCCGATGTAACCTGCGGGAGTGTCGAGCGCGGCTTTCAGGACCGGCACGTCGAACTTCGGGTCGTGGGTCAGGACGCAGATCACGGATCTGGCATCGACTTCGGCGGTCTTCAGGAAATCGTCGGGCCAAGAGACGATGATCTCATCGGCAGTCGGAAAGCGGTCGCGGGTGGCGAAGACGGCTCGGGCATCGCAAACGATCACGCGGTATCCCATGAGCTTGCCTACCCGCGCCACGGCACTCGCAAAGTCTATGGCCCCGAAGACGTACATCTTGGGTGGCGGAGCGAAGGACTGGATAAAGATCGTCACGTCCTCCATGCGCCGCTGGCCTCGTGGCCCGAAGCGCGTGGTGCCGGTCTTGCCGCCTTCGAGCAAACCTCGCGCCGTCTCGACAACGGCCTTGTCCAAATCGTCGTTGCCCGCGTCTCCTACGTGGTCTTCGGGCGAGACCAGTAGTTTGTTTCCTGTACCCGGCCCCTCGATGATCGTGGCTACAGCTACCGGCGACTGATCCGCGAGTGCTGCGTGCCAGCGGGAGAGGAGGTCGCCCATCAGTAATCCACTCGCTCGACGAAGATGTGGATGGTCCCCCCGCAAGTCAGTCCAACCCCAAACGCCTCATCGTCCGAGATGCCGTAGGTGAGCAGCTTGGGCTCGCCGCTCTCCATCGCCAGCATCGCCTCCTCGTACACGGCGGGCTCCACGCATCCACCGCTGACCGAACCTACGACCTGTCCATCCTCAGAGACAGCCATAGAAGTCCCTGGCCCCAGAGGCCCGGAACGCTCGACCTTTACCACTGTAGCGAGCGCGGATTTCTTGCCCTCCTCACTCCACTGCGCGACTTTATCTATTACGGGATTCATGTTTTTCCTCCTGTAACTTTCTTAGATCTTACAGGTCCCGCTCGGCGGCGTTTGCTATGGCGCGGGCCAGGGCTTCCAGGCTCTCGAAGTTGTGACCGGAGAGGAATTCGTCCACACTCGGGAGTGCCGCAGCCATGCCTCCGGCGAGTGGTTGGTAGCCAGGAGCAGCTTTCAGGGGGTTTACCCAGATCACCTTGTACGCCAGCCGGTGTATGCGTTGCATTTGCTCCGCGAGAATGCTTACATCGCCTTGATCCCAGCCATCTGAGAGGATCACGACGACCGCGCCGCGGGCCATGCCACGCTGCCCCCAGCGGTCCACAAACTCTTTAATTACGTCGCCCAGGCGTGTGCCCCCGGAGAGATCTTTGACGACTTCGGAAGTTCGTCGCAAGGCTTGATCCGGATCCCTTGACATCAACTCTTTGGTAACTCGCGTGAGCTGCGTCCCCACCGAGAACGCCTCCAACCGCGCCCCGGAGATAACCCCCGCATGTAAGAACCTCAACAACACCCGACTGTACGGTCCCATCGACCCGGAGACATCGCACAGCAGAACTACTCTCCGCGGCTGCACCCGCGCTTTGCGGAATCTATGCTTTACAGCCTCGCCACCGGTACGCATTGCGCCTCGCAGGGTCCGGCGAGGATCATGCCTCCCCCGTAGCGCGGGCTCCAACCGCCGACTTCTCCGCAACGCCCCCGAGAGCCGAAGGTCGGCCAGCAACCTCTGCAACTCGGCAAACTCTTCGGGCGAGTACAGCGCAAAATCTTTGCTCTTCAAGACTTCAACCGGACTGTAGCGAAGCGTCACGGCATCCTTGCCTTGCTCGTTCTCTTCCACGGTCTTCTTCGGCGGAGCGACGGAATCTTCTGGCACAGTTACTGAAGCACGATTGCGCGAGAGCGCGAGCGACCGGGCGTTGCCGGACATATCCCAGAAGAGCCTGAACGCCCGGTCGTAGAGTTCCGTGTCCTCTGGTCGTGAGAGGAGCGTTGCGCGACCGGACCAGTACACGTCCTCGCGGCGGGTTACGTCCAACTCTTCGAGAGCGCGGGAGAACTCCACGATCCGATCCGTGCCAACCCTTAGCCCCGCCCCGCGTAACACACGCCCAAAAGCGACCGCCGCATCGAGCATCGGCGGCGTGGTGACTGACTCTACCGCCTCAGTCACCGGCCCTATCCACCGCCGCTTTCGAGACCTACGACAAGCTCCATTAAGCCCGTCGCTATGGTCCGTTGTTGGTCCTCGCGGTATTTGAGCACAGCACCCAGGGTCTGACGCACGAGCGTCTCGTTCAGTTCTTTAGCACCCAGAGCTACGAGGGCTTCGGTCCAGTCCAACGTCTCGGCGACACCGGGAGGTTTGTAGAGGTCCATCGACCGCATCCGCTCGGTGGAGGCGGCGATCTGACGGGCCAGTTTCTCTTCGGCCTCGGGGACTCGCAAACGCAGGATCTCGACCTCCCGCTCGAAGCTCGGGTGCTCAATGTAATGATACAAACAACGCCGTTTAAGCGCGTCGTGTACTTCGCGGGTACGGTTGGAGGTTAGGATGGCGACCGGCGGACGCTCGGCTACGATCGTCCCTAGCTCTGGGATGGTGACGGCGAAGTCCGACAATATCTCCAACAGGAAAGCCTCGAACTCATCATCCGAGCGGTCTACTTCGTCTATCAGCAGGATCGGCGGTGTCGGCCCGCGATGCTCTAGCGCTTTCAGCAACGGGCGGCTGACCAGGAATTCGCGGTTGTAGAGATCCCGCTCCACGTGCTCTCGCTGTTCCTCGTCGCCTAGAGATTCTGTGGCCCGGATGTGCAAAAGTTGCCGAGCGTAATCCCACTCGTAGACCGCCTGGTAAACGTCTATGCCTTCGTAGCACTGCAACCTTATTAGCGGCGTGTCCAGGATGCGTGATAAAACTTTCGCTACTTCGGTCTTACCGACACCGGCTTCGCCTTCGAGAAAGAGCGGTCGCCTGAGTTTGAGTGCCAGGAAGATAGCGGTGGTCAGTCCCTCGTCCGCCAGATAATCCGAGCCTCGCAATGCTTCCTGCAAGTCCGGTGCATGAGAAACGCCGGAGGGCAATGCCCCCCGGCGCTCGATAGCTTCGCTCAACGGCCTAGAGCCTCCTCGACGGCACGCTTGCTGAGTACCCGCGCCAGGTGACGCCGATACTCGGAGGAAGCGGCGATATCCGAGGAAGGCTCAGTACCCTCATCCGCGCTCCTGGTGGCTTCAGCCACAGAGCCGACTTCGGCTCCCGAAAGCGCGCTCTCGGCGGCGCTGGCCCGCAAGGGTGTGGAGCCCATGTTTGTAAGGGCGAGACGCGCCGAGCCGACGTTGCCGTTTGACTTCTCGACCACGGCGGCAACCCCGACGACGGCCCAGTCCTGTGACCGGCGGTTGAACTTTCTGTACGACCAGCCGGTGCTGGCGGAGAGTTTGGGTACTTGTATCTCCGTCAGGACTTCGTCTGCGGCGAGATCGCTCATCAGGTAGTCCTTGAAGAAGTCTCCGGCGGCTACCGTTCGCTCACCGCCCGGTCCCTTTATCTTGAAGTTGGCATCGAGCGCCAGAAGGGCCGTGGGGAGATCCGATGCGGCATCGGCGTGGCTTACGGAGCCGCCGATTGTGCCGCGATGCCGAACCATTGGATCCCCGACGAGCGAAGCCGTGTACGACAGAATTCCACAGTGTTCCTGGATTATGGGATCGTGCTCCACGTCCGTGTGGCGGGTCATCGCGCCGATAGCGAGATGGTCGCCGTCGTCCCGGACGTAGTTCATGTCCGGGATGCGCCCGAGGTCCACGAGAATCGCCGGTGCCGCGAGCCTGAGCTTCATGATCGGGAGCAGACTATGCCCGCCCGCGAGAAGCTTTGCCTCGTCGCCGTGCTGGCCGAGAAGCTCCAGCGCGTGGTCCACAGATTCAGCGACTTCGTAATCGAAAGCTACCGGGATCACAGCGACTCACCACCTTTCTCATTGACGTTGTCCGTTGCCTGCTGAGGTCGCCCGGAGAGATCCGCATCCCGAGTGCCGGTCGTGCCGCCCTGAGCCTCCTGAATGGTGCTCCACACGTTCCACGGCGACGCGGGCATGTCTATGTGCGTCACCCCGTGTGTCGAGAGTGCGTCGATCACCGAGTTGATAACCGCCGGTGGCGAACCAATTGTTCCGGCCTCCCCCACACCCTTGACCCCGAGCGGGTTAGAGGGCGACGGCGTTACCGTCCGCTCCAGCGTGAAGTTGGGTAGCTCCGGCGCTCCGGGGACCAGATAGTCCACCATCGAACCGGTGACGAGGTTGCCGTTCTCGTCGTAGACAGCCTCCTCGAAGAGAGCCTGGGCTATGCCCTGAGCCAGTCCACCATGCAACTGACCATCTACGATGATCGGGTTGATGACCGGACCGCAATCATCCACCGCAAAGTAGTCCCGGATCTTTGTAAACCCGGTCTCGGTATCTACCTCGGTGACGCAGATGTGCGCCCCAAACGGGAACGTGAAGTTCGGGGGGTCAAAGACCATGTTCTCATTCAGACCCGGCTCCATGCCTTCGGGCAAACCCACTCCCATGAAGGCGGTCGCCGCAACATCGCCTATCGCGACGTTCTGGTCCGGGGAGCCCGCGACGCTGAACTTGCCTCCCTCGAACTCAAGATCTCCCTCAGCGGCTTCGAGCATGTGCGCCGCTATCTTCTTGGCTTTCTCGACGACCTTCTGGGCCGCGAGATGCACCGCAATACCACCGACCGCTAGACTGCGCGAACCGTAAGTGTCCCGGCCCATCGGGGAGACCGCCGTGTCGCCGTGAAGTACAACCACGTCGTCGGGCGTAACACCCAGAGCGTCGGCTGTTATCTGAGACCATGAAGTCTCGTGGCCCTGGCCGTGCGGCGAGGTGCCGGTTGCTACTTCGACCTTACCCGTAAGGAGCATCCGCACGCTCGCGGCCTCCCAGCCCGCGCCTCCGAGACCGAGGCCCGCGAGAGCCTGTGACGGCCCGAGGCCGCAGATCTCGGTGTACGTAGAGAAGCCGATGCCTAGCTGTATGGGATCCCCTTCGTCGCGCCGTTTTTTCTGCTCGGCTCGCAAGCCCTCGTAGTCGGCGATCTCGATAACTCGGTCCAAAGCCGCCTGCATGTTCATGGAGTCGTACTGCAATCCAGCAGGTGTGTCGGTCGGCTCATCGAACGGCTCGTAGAAGTTCTTACGCCGCACTTCCGCCGGGTCCATGTCCAGTTCCCGCGCCAGAGCGTCGACGGCCCGCTCGATGGCGTATGCAGCCTCCGGTCTTCCCGCGCCCCGGTAGGCGTCCGTCGGGGTCATGTTGGTGAAGACGCCTTTGATCTCGATGGAGAACGCCCCGAACGTGTACACGCCAGGGAACATCCCCGCACCGCTGACCGCGATCACGGGTGTCAATAGCTGCAAGTAAGCACCCAAATCGTCCAGGAGTTTCACGCGCAAGCCGAGGATGCGTCCGTCGTTGGTGGCGGCTAGTTCGATGTCCTGGAGTTGACCGCGACCGTGAGTCGTCGCCAGGTAGTTCTCAGAGCGTTCCTCGACCCACTTGATCGGGACGCCCATCTTCTTGGCCAGGACGAGCGAGATGATCTCCTCGCGATAGACATTGAGCTTGGATCCAAACCCACCGCCTACATCGGGAGCTACGACCCGGATCTCGTTCTCCGGTATCCCCGTCGAGAGCGACAGCACGATCTTGGCGAGGTGCGGAACCTGTGTCGAGGTGTAGATAATGAATCCACTATGTCCCGGCTCTTGCATCGCCACGGTCGCCCGAGGCTCGATGGCGGTCGGAAGCAGTCGCTGCTGAATGTACCGCTCCGTCACGATCACATCAGCCGTCCCGGACCCGGCCTCACCCGTACCAAAGACTTCATCCACGTTCCCGGCTTCGGCGGACCAGGTGAAGCACTCGTTTGAACCGAGGTCTTCGTGGACGAGCGGAGCGCCATCAGCAAGGGCGGCCTCCATGTTCGTCACCACTGGATGCTCTTCGTAGTCCACTTCGATGAACTCCAGAGCGTCCTTCGCCGTATACCGATCACTCGCCACGACCACCGCGACCACGTCGCCAAGATACTTTACTTCGTCCGTGACGATGGGTGGGTGGAATGGATTCTTCTGGTCTTCGACGACCTGCGCCGCGCACACGACACCGCCCGGCCAAAGGTCCGCGAGATCCGCGCCGGTATATACAGCGGCAACGCCAGGCTGTTCAAGTGCTGCGGATACGTCTATGTTCGAGACCTTGCCGTGAGCTATGGGGCTGCGAAGCATGGCCGCATGCAGCATCCCCGGCATCTTGATATTGTCCGTCCAGTTGGCTTTGCCTACGAGGAGGTTGGGATCCTCTTTGCGAGGAATGCCGCCCCCCATGTAGCGTTCGGGTGCCTGAGTCACTCTAGCCTCCTATGCGTTCGCCGGGGTATCTTGCATCTGTCCGGCAGCTTGCTGGACAGCCTTAACGATGTTCTGGTAGCCGGTGCAGCGGCAAGTGTTGCCCTCCAAGCCTTCACGGATCTCCGCCTCCGATGGGTTCGGGTTCTCCTTCAAGAGGCTGATGGAAGACATGATCATGCCTGGGGTGCAATATCCGCACTGCAACCCGTGCTGCTCATGGAAAGCCGTCTGCATCGGGTGCCAATCGCCATTCTCCGCGATCCCCTGGACGGTCGTGATCTCATGTCCGTCCGCCTGTACCGTTAGCAACGTGCAAGACTTGACCGACTCACCATCCAATAGCACCGTGCAAGCACCACAGTTGGAAGTGTCGCAACCACTATGCGCCCCTCCTATACCGAGGTTCTCTCGAAGGTGATGTATCAACAACAGCCTCGGCTCCACGTCCGCGACGTGTGGCTTTCCATCCACCGTCATCTGGATCCTACGCATAAATAGGTTCTCCTTTCCCGCTTATTTCCTCGACACCGCAAGCGCGGCTCGTTCGTTATCCACATTCCCCTGGTCATCCCCTGACCACCGTCAACCAAATTACATTAATCGCGTTTTCCCCGCATATTTAGCGATTTGGCTCCCTTCACCCCTTTCTTTCAGAAGTTTTGGCAGTCTAACACAGGTCCATTTCTCCGCGCATCCCGAACCAGCGCGTTCACTCGCCAAAAGATAGAATCCGTAACGTGTCGGAGGAGGAAGATATTCGGGATCTGGACCAAACATTCGAGTTACTGGCGAACAACCCGGACCTGTGGCCGTTCCGCAACCTCGTCAAGCCGCTCGAAGAATACGACCGGGAACACGGTAGCGATCTCATTCGGACCCTGCGAGCCTTCTTCGCCGCCAACGCCAACGCCAGCGAGACCGCCGACCGGCTCTACCTCCACCGCAATAGCCTCGCGTACCGGCTCTCGCGCATAAGCGAACTAACCGGGCTAGACTTAAAAGACCACCGGGCCAGACTAGCCCTGCAACTCGGCCTGCTGGCGACAACCACCGAAAGGAGCAACACCGATGAAGATGAGCGCCCGTAACCGACTCCCCGGCACCATTACCGAGATAGTCAAAGGCGAAGCCGCCACACGAGTCTCCCTGCAAGTCGGCGACAACCACATGGTCGCCCTCATAACCACCGAGAGCGCGGAGGAACTCGGCCTCGAAGTCGGCAAAGAGATAACCGCCCTCGTAAAAGCAACCGATGTGATGCTTCTAACGGATGAAGGATTGGCGTAGTACGGTCTCAGTTGTTCTGACTCCATCTTTCGCGCGTCAGGTAGCGCACAGTTAGCATCACGGTGAAGGCGAAGCCAAGCACGAGAACGGAGAGTGCTACGGCGGCGTCGAGGTCGCGTTGGAAGTTTGCGAAGATGGCTAGGGGGATTGTCTGGGTGACACCGGGGAAGTTTCCGGCGAAGATGACCGTCGCTCCAAACTCTCCGAGAGCCCGCGCCCAAGCCATTAGTGCTCCGGCGACGAGTGCGGGGAATGCTAATGGAAGCGTGATCCTGAAGAACACCCCCGCTCGTCCCGCGCCATCCACGAGACCAGCTTCTTCGATATCCGTAGCTATCTCAGCGAACCCTGTGGCGGCCTGACGCACGTAGAACGGAGCGGCCACGAAAACTTCCGCCATCACCACCGCGATCGTAGTGAACGTGAGCGTGACGCCAAAGACGTTCAAGTATTCACCCACGAGCCCGAACCGCCCGAACGCGAGCAAGAGCGCGATGCCCGCTGCGCTCGGCGGCAGCACTACTGGAAGATCCATCAGCGCGTTTAGAGCTCGATTGCCGGGAAAATCTACCCGCGCTAGCAGATAAGCTGCCGGAGTACCCAGCAGGATCAGGATCGCCAGCGATATTCCGGTTGTCTTCATGCTCAGAAACAGCGCTTCCCGAGCCTGCGGCGAAGCCATCGCCTGCCAGGAATTCTCGCTTACCGTCCAGACAATGAGGCTCAAGATCGGCAAGCTTATAAACCCCGCAAGCAGTGCCAGAGCCGCGACCGCCAGACCCGAAGCCAGCGTATCTCCGCCCGAAAACCGGCGAGCGTCGGGACTGCGCTTCTCGCTCAAGCGGCGGGCTCGAATCCCCATCTTTCGAGCACCTTCTGTCCCTTCTCACTCGTTACGAGATCCAGCCATTTGCGGGCAAGTTCAGGATCGTCGGCTTCTTTTAGTTGGGCTATGGGATACGTGGCGATTGTGTTGAGATCTGCCGGTATTGTGACGGTCTCTACTTTGTCGCGCACGCTGGGGGTGTAGTCGCTCGTGTAGCCGAATGTGGCGTCGGCATCACCCAGGGCTACACGGTTGACCGATGCCCGCACGTCGGCCTCGCGGGAGACCATGTTGGACATCACAGCTTTCTCGAAACCGCCACCGTACTCGTCGTCGGCGCTTGCCAGGATCTCCTTCGCGTACTCGGCAACAGGCACTTCGTCCTCCGCGAGCACGAGCTTCACGCCGGGCTTCGCTACGTCCCGGAACTCTTCGATGTTCGCGAGGTTATCCTTCGGAATCAGGATGACTTCACGGTTTTTTGCGAAGGTTTCGGGCTCGCCTTCGACTAAATTATCCTCAACAGCCGCCTTCATCTTCGCTTCATCAGCGGAGGCGAACACGTCCGCAGGTGCGCCCTGCTGCATCTGGGCGAGCAATGTAGAACTAGACTCGTAGCTGGCCTTCACTTCGACACCGGGATTCTCTCTCTCGAACGTGTCGGCCAACTCTCCAAAGGCATCCGTCAGAGAGGAGGCCGCGAGCACGGTGAGCGTAGCCTTCCGCTCGGTTTTCTCCGAAGCCTCACCACTCCCGCCGCAGGCCGACAAGTTCGTCAGTAATGCGAGGAGAAGCACCGAGAAAATCAACCGGCTGCATGTGAAACTCACGAGATTTCGCCTTTCCAGTGTCGGTAACAAAACGGAGCACGAAACTCAATGGTAAAGAACGTGACCGCCAACGTCTTTGTGCAACATGCATAGACTTTCGGGGCATGGAACGTCCATCCATACTCTATTATTCGAGCGGGATGTCGAGTATGAAGGAGCTTTTGGATGGAGAAAACACGTTTGGTTTCGAAAGTGGAGCGTCTCGTCTCCTCCGACGCGCCGGATGATGTGGTTCTGGGTGGGATTATAGAGGCTGTTCATGAGGCGCATCCAACCTGGGATTGGAGTGGGATCTACCTGTTGGTGGATGGGGCGCTGGTCATCGGGCCGTTCGCTGGTTCGGAAGAAACGCCGGATCACGCACGGATCGAAATCGGAGACGGTGTCTGCGGCACAGCGGTCGCCGAGAACTCCAACCAGCTAATCACCGACGTGCGAGAACTCGACAACTACCTGGCCTGCTCCCTCCACACCCGCTCCGAACTCGTAGTCCTCATCCATCACGAAGAAGAGATAGTCGGCCAGTTCGACATCGACTCAGACACCGTCGGAGCATTCACGAAAGAAGACGAAAACTTGCTCGAAGAGATCTCCACGCTCATAGCCCCTCGCGTCGCCTCGCTCGCTCGCCGCATGGAACGTTAACCGACCGTTAGCTCGCCCACCGCGGCTCGTAGTTCTGGTGGCAGGGGTGCGGATTTGCGGGATTCGCGCTCGACGTAGACATGTATGAAGTGGCCTTGCGCGGCGGCGGTTTCATCTTCGTTCCGGAAGAGGCCGACTTCGTAGCGGACGCTGCTCGTGCCGAGACGGGCGACTCGGAGGCCCGCGTGGACGGTGTCTGGGAAGGTGATCGGCTTGAAGTACCGACACTGGGTCTCGACCACGAGGCCGATGACCGGACTTTTCTCGATGTCCAACACGTTGGCCCGGATCAAATACTCATTCACCACTGTGTCGAAATACGAATAGTACACGACGTTGTTGACGTGTCCGTACACGTCATTGTCCATCCAGCGCGTGGATATCTCCCTGAAATGCGGGTACGCCTCCTGCGGCTCGGGCGCTGGTCGAGGGCTTTGAGGTTCGGCTTTCTCCATCGGGTCTCTCCTGTCCGGGTTTCATCTTCAGCAGCGAATGCTATCCCGATGCGGCGGCCTTGACACGGATTTCGGTAGAACGCATAGTTACTATTCTCGTGGGGAAAGCGAGCTAGGAGGTATTTAGAAGACGGGACAGGTCGAACGTTGATCACGGTAATTAGGGGAAATGGAAAGGGGTAAATAAGCATGGATCTTTCGAGGGTTCTAGAGTTCCCGGTGAAGGAATTCTTCAAGCAACCAAGATCACTATTTGGAGCCGGTGCCTACGAGAGCGCAGGTCCGGAAGCTGCGGCGATGGGCCTGAAGCACGTTTTGTTCGTTACGTCGGGTCTGCGGGGAACGGGGATCATCGACGAATGTAAGACTAACTTCGAGAACGCTGGTGTCTCGGTCTCGATCTACGATAAGGTCGAATCGAATCCCAAAGACTACAATGTTATGGATGCTTACAAAGCATTCTCTGATGGTGGCTGCGATGGGTTCGTCTCGATAGGCGGTGGTAGCTCGCACGACGCGACGAAGGGCGCGCGGGTCGTGGCGGCGCACGATGGGCGGAACGTCAACGAGTTTCAGGAGGTCAACGCTTCCGAGACGTTGGACAACCCGGCGCACATCGCTATTAATACGACGGTTGGGACGGGGTCGGAGACCACACCGGCTTACGTTATTACGGATCTCTCATCGCCCGATGCTCCGCATAAATGGGTGGGCTTTGATCGGGCGGCGATCACGACTCTGGCGATCAACGATCCGGTCTTGTGCATGACGCAACCGCCGGAGTACATAGCGTACACGGGCTTCGACACGATGGCCCACGGCTCGGAGTGCTACGTCGGACGTGTGCAGCATCCCTCGACCACGCCGGTGGCGCTAAGTGCGATCAAGCTGGTCCAGGAGAACCTGCGCGAGGCGACCTACAACCCAAACAACTACCAGGCGATGGAGAACATGGTCTGGGCGCAGTACATGGCGGCTCAAGCGTTCAGCACGGGTCTGCTCGGCATCCTGCACTCCCTGTCGCACGCGGTCTGCGCGTTCTACGACATCCATCACGGCCTGAACAACGGCATCGGACTGCCGCGAGTATGGACGTACAATCAACCAGCGGCCCCGGACAAATACGCGGACATCGCGGTCGCTATGGGCGTCGACACGCGCAACATGACGACGTATCAGGCGGCTGACGCGGCCATAGACGAGGTGATCCGTCTGGTGCAGGACTGTGGTTGCCCGGATAACTGGAGCCAGGTTGCCGAGTACCCGAAGACCCGAATGGGCGTGGGCTGGTACGAAGGCAAGACAAACAACGCCATCGAGTCCGACGACGACGAGCTGCAAAAGATGGCCGAGCACATGATGGGCGACCTCTGCACGCCAGGTAACCCGCGCGACCTCACAGTCGAAGGCGCGAAGGAGATCCTGCGCGACTGCATGTACGATCCAATGGTCCGCAAGACCAGCGGCCGCGGCTACCGCCAGAACATCTGGGGCGCGGCACCGGAGATGGGCCGCCAAGTCCAGGGCTACGAAGCCCGCGGCAACGGCGTGAGTCGGCAACCAGCGTAGTACAACCAAAGCAACGGCGAACGTGATGGGAGCGGGTTTCGATACCTGCTCCCGCCGTCTCTGAAGAGCGTAATATTCTGTAAGGCGGACTTTTGATAAGGAGTATTTTGTTCGAGAGCATTGAGGAAGTCGGGGAGAAGCTAAAAGGTCAGGAGTACGTCTGTGACCGGCGGCTGGCTACGGTCGTGTATCTGGCGGTGAAGTTGGATAAGCCGATCCTCATAGAAGGTCCGGCGGGGGTCGGTAAGACCGAGTTGGCGAAGGCACTCGCCGCCGCTACGGAGCGGGCTTTGATCCGGCTGCAATGCTACGAGGGCTTAGATGAGTCAAAAGCCCTGTACGAGTGGGAGTACGGCAAGCAACTCCTCTACACGCAAGTCTTGCGGGAGAAGATAGGAGAATTCATCGGGCCGACGAAGGGATTGCGCGAAGCGGCGGCGGCGCTTAGGGACCAGGAAGACGTATTTTTCTCCGAAAACTTCCTGGTCGAGCGTCCGATCCTGCAGGCCATAACCTCGGAGACCCCGCCCGTGCTGCTGCTTGATGAGATAGACCGGGCCGATGAAGAGTTCGAAGCTTTCTTGCTCGAATTCCTGAGCGATTATCAGGTGTCTATCCCAGAGATCGGGACGGTCAAAGCGGACCATCCCCCTGTAGTCATCTTGACCTCGAACCGTACGCGGGAACTCTCCGAAGCTCTCAAACGCCGCTGCCTGCACCTGCAACTCGATTACCCGAACGCCGAAGTGGAGCTTGAGATCGTACGCCTCAAAGCCCCGGATATCGGTGAACAACTGGCGAAAGACCTCGTCGAGACCATTCAATCTCTGCGAGACCTGGACCTTCGCAAATCCCCGAGCATCGGCGAGACGCTGGACTGGGCTCGGTCGCTCGTGGTCCTCGGCGCGAAGAGCATGAACAGCGAGCTTATAGAAGAGACTCTGAGCGTTATCGTGAAGTACGACCGTGACGCGGCGAAGGTTCTCGCGCATCTAAAGGGCGGCCCCGAGAGCAAGGGAGTCGGCCAGAAGGCGCCCACCGGCGAGAAGCCTAACGAGGGCATGTACGAGATGCACCGCTCAACCCACAAGCACGCGCATTAGGGTTCGCGGATGATAGCCTTGTCAGGTGTTGTTGACGCTGGCAAAATCCGCCAACCTCCTCGTGCGTTTCCTTCTGGAGTTGTTCGCTCTGGGGACCCTGGGTTACTGGGGCTTTGTGAGCGGGGGGAATATGTTCGCAAAGATACTGCTCGGCATCGGCGCTCCGCTGTTGGCCGCAGTGGTGTGGGGACTTTTCGTGGCCCCAAGAGCAGCCGTCCCCCTGAAAATGCCACTGCGACTGGTGCCAGAGGCGCTGGTCTTCGGATCAGCCATCCTGGTGCTTTTCGCCATGGGACACCCGCGTCTAGGCGCTTCCTTGTTGATAGTGGCAGCGGTAAACCGCGTCCTCGTCCTGGCGTGGGAGTAGAAACGTCGCTCTTCGATACAAACGGCCGCCAGCGCCACCGACGAGGGTGGATGACGTGGACACGATAATCAACGACTTCGTGCAGGTGTTGCGACACCACGGCGTGCGGGTCTCCCCCGCCGAGAGCCTGGACGCGCTGAACGCGCTGGGGCAAGTGGGGATCGGGGAGCGTGGGGTAGCTCGGGATACGCTGCGGACGACCCTAGTAAAGAACCTGGACGATATAGAGACCTTCGACCGGCTCTTTGACGTGTACTTTAATCTGCGTCCGTCGGAGGAGAAACCGCAGGCGAAGCTCGATACGCATGGTCACGACCACGATCAGGACCCTCCAACGAACGTGGAGTTTGGAGAGGAGGCCGAGGGCGAGGCTCCGAACTCCGAGGAGCACAGTCACGAGGATGCGGATAGTACGGATTTTCGGAAGTTCTTCGACGAAGAGAAGATGCGGCCTTCCGAAGATATTCATGGGGAAGCGGACAAGATGCGACTCTCCATGTTCTCTCAGGAGTTGATGCTGAACCGCAGCCCGAGCGCGTTGAGCCAGGCTCTGCAGCGCATCACGCATCAACTCAGGATGCGGCGGGCGCGGAATATGTTCAATCCCGGAGATCTCGTGACGCATGGGCAAGGCCAGGAGTTGCCGCTGGATGTCTCAGCGGCGGATTTTCAGGGGCTCCTGGATCACCTGCACGAGATGGACGTGGACGAGGCCTTGATCCGACAGCTCGAAGCGCAGAGCGAGGAGATTTTGCGCGGACTACCGCAGCTCATAGAGCAGATGATCGAACGCCAAAACGAACTCGAAAGGAAGAAGGACGACTCGGCCCTGATGCGCCGCTCGCTTCGCAAGGTCTTCGATTTCTCTCCCGCCGAACAACGGGAGACGGAAGCGGCGATCCGTCGCGTAGCTCGTGGTATCCACGGCGCAAAGACCCGCCGCCTGAAACAAGACCGAACAGGACACATCAGCGTCCCACACACCCTGCGGCGCAACATCCGCTACGATGGCGTACCCTTCGCTCCCGTCCTGCGCCGCCACCACGAGAAACGCCCCCGCATAGCGATGCTCTGCGACGTATCTTTGAGCACCCGAAACCTGAGCCGGTTCTGGCTCAACATGGTCTATCAGATGCAGAACCTGTTCTCGAAAGTGCGGACGTTCGTCTTCGTGGCGGAGATGGCGGAAGTAACCCAGATCTTCGAGGAGAGCAACATGGACGGGGCAGTGGAGCAAATCTTCTCCGGGCGCGTCATAGACGCCGACGTGAACAGCGACTTCGGGACCGCTGCCGAGCAATTCAAGGATCGCTACCTGCCAACCCTAAATCACCGCACGACGCTCGTTGTCCTGGGCGACGGACGCAACAACGGGAAGGACGCAAACACACGAGCTTTCGAGGAGATATCTCAGCACGTGCGGCAGGTGATCTGGATAACCCCCGAACCGAAGTGGGGCTGGTCGTTGGGCTCCTGCGACATGCCGCTCTATGAGCCACTCTGCAACCACGTCGAAGTGGTGCGGGACGTGCAAGGACTAGCCAACGTCGCGGAGACCTTGATCCGGAGCCGCCCATGAAAGTCACGGACCCTTTCTCCCCCACCACGCCTTTCCGCTACTGCCCGGCGGACGGAACGAAACTAGGCGAAGCGCGAGCGAGCGGCGGAACGACCTGTCCGGAATGTGGCCGCTCCTGGTATCGCAACTCAGCTCCGACGGTCGGGGCTGCCATCGTCCAGAACGGACACGCACTCGTGACGGTGCGGGGCATCCAACCGGAGAAGGGAAAGGTCGACGTGCCGGGTGGTTTCCTGGAGGTTGGGGAGCATCCGGTGGACGGCTTGAAGCGCGAGGCGCAGGAGGAGCTCGGTGTGGAGATCGAGGTGGACGGGGAGCCCGTGTCGCTCGCGACTCATACTTACGGCGAGGATGGAGCGTGGGTTCTCGCCATTGGTTTCAAGGCGCGTATAGTACGTGGTGAGCCTCAAGCGGCGGACGACGTGGCGGAGTTGCGCTGGGTGTCAGCGAAAGGGGTGGACGCATTGGAGTTCGCGTGGGAGCATGACCGCAGGTTTGTAAAAGCGGCGTTGAAGGACTAGAGAGCGGAGGAACGAGTGGCAGCGCTGGACAACTGGCTCGAAGGTGTCATGCAAGGTGGCGCGGGGGTCGGGGTGATATTGCTCGTCAGCGTGCTGTTGGGGTTGCGGCACGCGAGCGACCCGGACCATCTGGCGGCGGTCACCACGCTCATAGCGTCGGACGAGGCGCATGACTCCGTTCGCAAAGCCGGTTTCATGGGGTTCTTCTGGGGACTCGGTCATGGCACGACGCTTGTGCTGATCGGTCTGCCTCTGGTCCTCCTCAACCGCTACCTGCCCGAAAGGATAAGCCAGGTTGCCGAAGTAGCCATCGGGTGCATCATCGTCCTGCTGGCTGTCCGGTTGCTCTTGAGGTGGCGAAAAGGGCTTTACCATGTACACGTCCACCGGCATGATTCCGCCGAGCCCCACCGCTACGTCCACTCGCACGCCGAGAGCGCCGCCCACGAGCACGGCCACCGGGTCAAGCACCGCACGCCTATCTCTTCCTATGGGGTCGGTCTGATACACGGCGTCGGTGGTTCGGGAGGTCTCACGCTGCTGTTGCTCTCGACTATCTCGGACAAAGTTCAAGCTACGGGGGCGTTGCTGCTCTTCGCGGTCGGGACCGCAGTCTCAATGGCATTGCTCTCGACAGTGTTCGGGCTCGTAATTGCGCGGGGTCCGATGGCGCGAAACTTCGAGCGGGTCGCGCCCGTGCTGGGGGTTTCGACTATGGCGTTTGGTGCCTGGTACGCGCTGGGGGCGCTGGGATTGGTAGTGTATCCGTTCTAGAGATGACTGGTACAATTTCGACTGGGGAAAGACCACGAAGAAGGAGAGAAGAATGCCCAAGTACGTGATCGAACGCGAACTGCCCGGTGCGGGTGAGTTGTCGGCTGAAGAATTGCAGGGGATATCGCAGACCTCATGCAACGTGCTCACCGAAATGGGACCGCAGATACAGTGGATCCAGAGTCAGGTAACGGACGACAAGATCTACTGCACCTACATCGCTCCGAACGAGGACATGATCCGCCAACACGCCGAACAGGGTGGCTTTCCGGCCAATAAGGTCTCCGAAGTCCGCTCCGTAATCGACCCGACAACCGCCGAAGCATAGTCCCCCAAACAGTTTACTTATAGCCGTCGTCTTTCGGGTCTGCGGCTCTTTGTTTATTCCGGCTTTCGCAGCACTATAAGCCGGAAGTATCCTGCGAAAAGCGCGGGTTCGTCGGAAAGGACTTCGAGGTGCGGCGCTCCAGCGTGTATCTCGGAGAAACGACGGTCTATGTGCGTTGCTACCTTGCCGGTGAGTTGGCTCAAGGAACGTACTAGCGCGGGACGATCCCGGTCTTCGGGCCAGAGCTTGTCCACGATAACGAGCCTCGCGCCGGGCTTCGCTACGCGGGCAGCCTCCGCGAGCACCCGTGCGCCGTCGTCGGCGACGGTGACTATTAGCGGCAGATAGGCAGCGTCGAAGCTCGCATCCGGCAAGTCCAGGTCTTCGGCGTTTATTTTGCGTAGCTCGAAGTGGCGCATCGCGAGTTCGGCGCGGCGGCGCTTTGCCCGAAGTAGCATCCCGTCGCTAAGGTCCACGCCTACGCCGGATGTTTCGGGTGGGAAGAACTGTAGATCCAAGCCGCTACCAACACCCACGATTAGCAGCCGTCCGTCCGGCGAAAGTTGTAGCGCGGTCGCGGCTCGTTCACGAAAATCACGGGAAACAGGACCGATGATGGCATCGTAGAGAGCCCCGACACGATCGTAGTAGCGAGTGTTCGAGGGCATCGACGCTATAGCTATAAGCTCTCTACGGCTTGCTTCACCGGTGTATCTCCGGCGAGTACCTCAATTGTCTTTCCGGTGGTGTTGGGCGCTTGGAGCACGGCAACGAAGGTGGCGGCTGCATCCTCGCGTGGGATCTCACCGTACCTTCCGAGCGACTCGGCGAGATCCACCGCGCCCGTACCTGAGTCGTCCGTGAGTCGTCCGGGCCGGATGATCGTGTAGTCGAGCCCGCTCTCGCGCAGCCGTTCATCAGCCCGCCCCTTCGCCCTGAGGTACGGGCGCATCTTCTCGTCGCGGCTCTCGGGATCGTCGGACCCCATCGAAGAGAGCATCAGATAGCGCCGGACATCCTGCTCCTTCGCAGCCTCGATAAGCTTGACTGCCCCACCGTAGTCCATCGTCTCCTTGCGGGCATCGCCACTACCGGCACCCGCGCCAGCGGCGAACACGATAGCGTCGCAGCCCTTTACGACTTCTCCAATTCGTCCGGCGACTTCGTCGTTTTCGAGGTCGCAGAGGGCAGCTTCGGCGCCATCGGCTTCGATGTCCGAGAGTTGCTCCTCCTTGCGGACGAGTCCCCGTACTTCGTGACCGGCTTCGGCCAGCATCCTCACCATATGACGCGCTACTTGGCCGTGCGCTCCAGCTACCAATACTTTCATGAAGCCTCCTTCAGCGTTCTATGTCAGTTGTGTAAGTTTATGATGGTTACGGTTCGAATGTCGGTGCGTAGGCGATAAGATTCCCGTATCCTAGATGTTTATTGTAATATTTTTGGTGTGAGCTCGGAATTGTAGACACTCTA
>JAABUN010002910.1_pt1 | contig 28403 bp, 29 predicted proteins | sample 5559311 | NCBI WGS metagenome assembly JAABUN01 (sample SAMN10711877, study PRJNA513370) | rock metagenome | isolation source: Antarctica rocks | place: Antarctica: Victoria Land, Siegfried Peak sud
CTTGAAAAATCCTTTGATACACCGACGACACACTAAAAGCAAAAAGGGCATCTCGAAGGATGCCCTAAGTTATTGATAATGATGGTGGCTTGGGACAGAATTGAACTGCCGACACGCGGATTTTCAGTCCGCTGCTCTACCAACTGAGCTACCAAGCCATTTGTTCGTTTTCCTGAACTAACGAGCAAGAAAATTAGTGTAAATAAGGCAAATGAGTATGTCAAATCCGTAAATTACAAAGCCGGGCTATCTTTTTAAATTGTATTGACAAAACGAACAATAAACATATAATACTGTTTCTAGCAACTGTTTCCCTATATCAGTTGCCGCTTCCATTTTCGTTTGATACCCGCCCGTGCCGGTTTGATTGCCGTCGCTGTCCCCCGGAGACGCAACCTTCAAACCGGCACAGCTATTTTAAATTATTTGACTAAGGTGTATTTTATGATTAAAAAAATTTTATTTGTTTTGATTAATTTATTGCTTGCGGTAAATCTGGCGTGTACAAACGCTGTAGCTCCGAATTCAGAAATGAACAAAGCGGTTGTAGTTAATGCAAATCCGACTGATTTACCCGAAGGTTTATCTGCCAATCAAATTCCGCTTTCAGCAAATTCCACACCCGGAATTCCCGACCCAAAATCCGTTAATGCAAACAGCGATTCCAAAGCTACTACTTCAACTCCGGGTATTCCTGACACGACGAAGACGGGCAATACTCCGCAACCGAAAAATACACCTCGGATTCCCGGCATTCCCGACGAGGAAACTCTGAAAAAACAAATGACAACTCCGCTTGATAGAAGTGTGATGGAAAGAAAACCGCTGGAATTTGAATCAAATTCAACTAACCGCCCGAATAATAAACGAAAATCTGTTAGTAACTCGAAACCAAATCAATAAGCGGCGGCAAAAAGCAGTTGGAGACAATTACAATTTACCTCCAACTGCTTTTTACAAATGCTCGACTTAATATTTATTCTACTTCCTCTACGGCTACCGCGCTAGGTTCTGCTTTAACCAAACCGAGCGAAATTTTTACCGCGTTTTCAATCCGGTCGAAAATTTCTCTGTTTTCCTTGAGCGTATTTTTCGAGTTTTCACGTCCTTGCCCGAGACGTTCGCCTTCGTAAGAAAACCACGCGCCGCTTTTTTCGACAATTTCGTTATTCACCGCCAAATCCAGTAAATCGCCTTCGCGCGAGATGCCTTCACCATACATAATGTCGAATTCGCATTCTCGAAACGGCGGCGCGACCTTATTTTTTACAATTTTAACGCGCGTCCGATTGCCGACCATTTTATCGCCTTCCTTTATCGCGCCGATACGCCGAATATCAACGCGGACACTGGCGTAAAATTTCAGAGCCTTTCCGCCGGTCGTCGTTTCCGGCGAACCAAACATCACACCAATTTTATCGCGCAATTGGTTAATAAAGATGAAACAAGTATTTGAGCTCGAAACGATTCCGGTCAATTTTCTCAACGCCTGCGACATAAGGCGCGCTTGCAGTCCCATATGTGAATCGCCCATATCGCCGTCGAGTTCGGCACGCGGCACGAGCGCGGCAACCGAGTCAATAACAATCACATCAACGCTATTTGAACGCACTAGAGTTTCGGCAATTTCCAGCGCCTGCTCACCTGAATCCGGTTGAGAAATAAGCAAATCGTCAACATTCACGCCGAGCTTTTCCGCATAAACAGGATCCATTGCGTGTTCCGCATCAATAAACGCCGCAATTCCGCCTAATGCTTGAGCCGAAGCGACAACTTGCAGCGCGAGCGTCGTTTTGCCTGAACTTTCAGGACCATAGACTTCGATAACTCTTCCGCGAGGAAACCCGCCGACACCGATTGCCGCGTCAATACTCAAACAATTTGTCGAAATCGCCCCGACTTCTTCGTGCGGACGCTCGCCGAGCCGCATAATCGAGCCTTTGCCGAATTTCTTTTCAATGTGTGCCAAAGCCGATTCGATAGCTTTGCCCTTCGTATCCGTACTCATTTGAACTGCTTCTTTAGCCAATTTTTTATCGCTCCTTGATTATAATGAATCCTAAAACTTAAAAAAGTATAACACAAAGACAAGCGTTTGTGAAATAGCGTTTCATAGATGAAACAAATCTTTTGATTAATGTGTAATTAAGTTAGTGGAAAATTTATCTTTCTGCAAGTTTCTTATAAAAAGATAATGAAAAGTTTCCCGCGTTTTATCGTTACCGAAACTCTGTTTTTCATTATTGAATCTTTACAAATACTCACGAAAAAATACCAAAAAAAATATATCTTGCTTTTTCCCGATTCTTTTTTATAGAATCTTACAAACAATTTAGTCGCTGAAGTCGAATGGAAAAATCCATTCGGCACGGGGAAACCAAAAGTTTATCAAACGATAAACACGGGGCGAAGCGCAAAACGCGCAGAAGACTTCTTTGCTTCCAGCCCGGCAGCTAACCTCGTAAGCGTTTCAAAGAAGGACACGAATAAGTTTCCCCGAAAGGTGTGAGGCGTGTGCCTTGCGCCTTTTTTTGTATCTTGCGGGCGACATTTCTTTGCGGTGCGCGACTGAAAATTGCTTTGTAATAGAAATAATCAGGAGTGAAAACAAACGGTGAAAAAAATTACGATTATCGGAAGCAGCGCGACCGGAACTTTGCTGGCGATTAATTTGATAAAACACGGCGGTAATCAGCCGCTTCAGATAAATTTGGTCGATAAGAAAGGAAGAATCGGGCGCGGCGTGGCTTATTCGACAGCGACGAATTATCATCTTTTGAATGTTCCCGCCAACAAAATGGGAGCGTTTCCCCACGACCTCGAACATTTTTACAAATGGCTGACCGATAAAGATTTCGATTTTTTTGCGAGCGATTTTGTTCCGCGCAAATTTTACGGCGAATACCTGCGCGAAACTTTCTGCGAATCTCTGAAAAATAAAAGTCCGAATATTTCCGTCAATCTGCTCGACGACGAAGCGGTTGATATTTTGGTTGACGAAGCGCAGGCGCAGGTGATTTTAAATTCGGGCGAGATTTTATATTCGGATAAAGTGATTTTAGCTTTCGGCAATTTTCCGCCGCCGCATCCGAAAAGCGAGAATCAATCTTTTACCGAATCCGAAAAGTATTTTCAAAATCCCTGAGGCGCAGAAATTCATTACAAAATTGCGCCGAGCGACGATGTTTTCATCATCGGCACGGGCTTGACGGCGATTGATACCGTTTTGAGCCTCCGAAACAAACAACACACGGGTAAAATCTTTCTCTTTTCGACACGCGGGCTTCTTCCGACGGTTCACAAACTCGGATACGCCTATCCTTCGTTTGAAGAAGAATTAAATTCGCAAACCAGAATTACGGATTTGCTCAAAATCGTACGACGGCACATCGAAAAAGCTGAAAAACAAAACAGTAACTGGCGAGCCGTAATAGACAGTTTGCGCCCGCACACGCAGGCGATTTGGCTGAATCTGCCCGTCGCGGAAAAGCGTTATTTTATGCAGCATCTGAGCCGTTACTGGAATGTTGCGCGAAACCGGATGCCGCCGGAATGCGCGGAAATTTTAGACGAATTTCAAGCGACAAATCAACTGCAAATCTTAAAAGGTCGTTTGAAAAATATTGAAGCAAACGGAAAGTTTGACGTGACATTTTCTAATGACGGCACAGAAAATAATCTTTTCGTCGACGCGGTTGTTAACTGCATCGGTTCGGAAAGCGATTTTTCAAAAGTCGATTTTCCGCTCGTCAAAAATCTCATTGGCAAAGGCTTGATAAAGCCGGATGTTTTGAAATTAGGGATTGACGCAACGCCCGACGGCAGAACGATTGCTGAATGCGGAACGATTTCCGACAAAATTTTCACAATCGGAACTGCGCTCAAAGGCATTTTGTGGGAATCAACGGCGATGCCGGAAATTCGCGCTCAGCCAAACAAATTGGCTTTATCTTTATTAAACGGAGGACACCACGAATGAAAAAAATCCTTTTTATTTGGGTTTTAATGTCTTTTAGTTTGTTGTTCGCCGACGCGCAGACCGTAACCGACGACGAAGACATTCAATCGTGGAATGATTTACAGCTAACCGTTCCGATGTCTAAAAAGTTTGATTTCTACACGACGGTCACGATGCGTTTCGGCAAAAACGTCACGCGCTTGAACGACGGACGTTATGCTTTCGGCTTCATTTACAAACCGAATAAATCCTGGACGATTCAGCCGTTTTACTGGTTTATCAACGTCAGAAATTCGCGCGGTCAGTTTCGGCACGAAGACCGTTTAAACTTGCGCGTCGGCTATCGTTTTCCGTTCAAAAAATTCGGACTATCGCACCGCAGCACGTTTGAGTATCGCCTGCGTTCACCGGAAAATTCTTTTCGCTATCGCCCGTCTCTGACTTTCGACAGAGACATCCCGAAAAAAATCATTCCGAAGGCGAAATTTTATGTTACGGAAGAAGTTTTTTACGATTCGCTGCTGAATAAATTTTCGCGCAACCGATTCACCGTCGGTATTACCAAAACGCTAACCCCGAAACTATCGCTCGAGCTTTATTATATGCGGCAAAACGACGGTTTTTCGCGCCCCGGCGATTTAAATGTTATCGGGACGAGTTTCAAAATTAAATTGTGAGGAGAAAACACTATGAAACAAAAAATTTTGTCGCTGATGGTTTTGTGTTTGCTGGTTTTGACAAGCAGTTGTCTGCCGGGCGGTCAAACAAACAAAGGCGGACAAACGATTACGGTTTACGGTTTTTCGATTATGAAGGAAGCATTGGAGAAGGAAATTTATCCGGCGTTTGCCGCCAAATGGAAAGCCGAACATGGCGAAGACGTTCATTTCGTTTCGTCGTTTGCCGGGTCGGAAACGGTTACGAATCAGATTTTGCAGGGCGCGCCCGCCGATGTCGCCATTCTTTCAATCGAGCGCGACGTTGACCGTCTAATCCAAGCCGGGCATGTGCCGAAAGAATGGTATGTGACGCCGCAAAAAGGCATTGTCAACAAAACTCCGTTCGTGATTTTAGTCAGGCAAGGCAATCCGAAAGGCATTCGGGATTTTCCCGATTTAGCGCGGGCAGGCGTGCGAATAATCCATCCCGACCCGGTGAGTTCCGGCGGAGCGCAATGGTCAATTCTTTCAATTTACGGCTCGGAACTGAAAAAATCAGAACTCGAAAACGGCAGTCAAAATCCGGCTCGCGCTTTGCAGACTTTGCAGGCGATTTGGAAAAACGTCATCCCGACTCCGGGTTCGGCGCGTGAAGCCAGAACGCAGTTTGAAACCGGCTACGGCGACGCGCTGATAACTTACGAACTCGAAGGCTTGCTGATGAAACAAATGGGACAATCAATTGAAATAGTCGTTCCGAAATCAACCATTTTTAGCGAACATCCCTTGGCGATTGTCGACCGCAACGTAACCGCCGATGAACGTCCCGTGATTGAAGCATTCAGAAACTTTCTATGGAGCGACGAAGCCCAGCAAGCGTTTATCAAATATCATTTTCGCTCGGTTACAAACGAATCTTTTAACGACGCGAACACGCAATTTGCCCGAATCGAACAGCCGTTCACCGTGCAAATGTTCGGCGGCTGGACGCGGGCGTATCCTGAAATTATTGAGAAGGTTTTTAACCAACAAGTGCAGAAAAAGTGATAATTGATAAGTGACAACTGATAAGTTTTGAGTTTTCTTTACTTATCAAGTATCACCTATCAGTTATCACCTAATAAAACTATGAGCGCGAATCTATCAAACGTCCGGCACACGCGCGGCTTCGACATCGTAAAACCGTTGAGTATTTTTACGATGATTGCATTGATGCTGCCGCTTATTCTCCTGCCTTTGGCTTCGATTTTTATCTTCGGAACAAGCAGCGGCTTGGCGAAATTTTGGCAGGCGTTGACCGCGCCGGAAGCGATTTTTGCGATGCAGCTTTCGCTCGTTACAAGTTTTTGGGCGACGGTTTTCAATGTCCTGTTTGGACTTTTCGCGGCTTATGTTCTCTCGAAATATAATTTTTGGGGACGCAACGCGCTGATTGTCATTATTTCTTTGCCGACGGCGATTCCGACGGCGGTTGCCGGTTTTGCTTTGCTTTTGCTTTGGGGACCATACGGGACGCTCGGACGGTTTCTCGAACCGCAGGGCATTCAAATAATGTTCACGGCAGCGGCGATTATTCTCGCCAATATCTTTGTTACATTTCCGCTCGCGTTCGGTGTTATTAAGTCGGTTTTCGATACGATGAGCAACTCGCTCGAAGAAGCGTCGGCGACAATGGGCGCGACGCGCTGGCAAACTTTTTGGCACGTGACCTTGCCGTCTCTGCGCGGCGCGATTGTGACCGGCGCGCTGCTTACTTTCGCCCGTTCGGTCGGAGAATTCGGCTCGACAATTCTGGTTTCGGGCAATCTGGCATTACGCACGCAAACCGCGCCGCTTTATATTTTCGCCAAATTCAACGAAGGACAGGTCGAAGCCGCCAACGCTATTGCGATTGTGCTGGCACTGTTTTCATTCGTGATTTTCAGTATTTTATTTTTCGCTCGTGATTGGCTTGATACCGAGTAAGATAATTAAAAATGCAAAATTCAAAATTCAGATTTCAATTTTGCATTTTACATTTTTAATTTTTCCGATGATTGATTCAACCAAAAAACAAATCGCCGCCAGCGTCCGAAATATCAGCAAAAGTTTCGGCGAGACGAAGGTTCTCGAAGATATTAGTTTCGACGTGAACGAAGGCGAATCACTCGTTCTGCTCGGCGCGTCCGGGAGCGGTAAGACGACGATTTTGCGAATCATCGCCGGATTGGAATTGCCGAATTCCGGCAGCATAATTCTTCACGGAAAAGATGTTACCGAACTTCCCGCGCGGATGCGCGGCACGGGTGTAATCTTTCAATCTTACGCGCTGTTTCCAAAAATGAACGTCGAAAAAAACATCGGTTACGGTTTGCGTCTGCGTGGTCGTTCAAAAAAGGAAACTGCGGAAACGGTAAATCGTTTAATCGAACTCATCGGACTCGAAGAACACCGCAAAAAATCTCCGTCGCAGCTTTCCGGCGGACAGCAGCAGCGTGTTGCAATTGCCCGCGCGCTCGCTTACGAGCCGGAAGTTTTGTTGTTTGACGAGCCGTTCGGCGCGCTCGACGCGCAAATTCGGACAAGATTGCGACGAGAAATCCGCGCGCTTTTGAAGAAAATCAACGTGCCTTCGATTTTCATCACGCACGACCAGGAAGAAGCTCTCGAACTCGGCGACCGCATCGCCGTTTTAAATCAAGGAAGATTGGAACAAATAGGAACGCCGTATGACGTTTATAACAAACCCGCGACCGAATACGTCGCTACATTTTTAGGCGCGGCAAATCTTTTGCTTGGAGTTGTTCACGGGCAAACGTTTGAAAGCGAAAATATAAATCTGGAATTGGAAGAGCAAACAGGATTTAGAGACGGACAATCGGTTAAATTAGTTTTTCGCCCGGAAGACGTTTTCCTGAGAAAGCCGGAAATTTAACGCAGCATTATCAAAAGGTGATTGACGGCACTGTCGAAGAAGTGAATTTTGTCGGCGCGTTTGAAAGAGTCGTCGTGAGATTAAATTTATCAACCCGCCAACCGATTATCGTTACGCGACCGAAAACAGAGACTTCCGCATTTCCGCTTGCCGTCGGACAAAACGTAACCGTCGGTTTGGTGCGGTTTCGCATTTTGCCGAATTTCACGCTCGCTTCAGAACGCGCCAGTCGAACGGTTGACACAGGAATTGAAAGTGAGAAATGAGAAATGAAAGATGAGAATTAGTATTTGTTTTAGCTCTCATTTATCATTTCTCACTTTTCACTTTGCCGCTTCCATTTTCTGCTTCAACGAATCAATTCGTTTCCGCGCCTCAATCGCTTCCGCCGAATTTGGATATTTTTCGACAATTTCGCGCCAACTCCAGCCGTCGTAATGCAGAAGTTTCGCTTTTGAATTAAAAAGAAAGTTAACATCTATTTTCCTGTAACGGTCGAGCGAAACGTAGTTTAAATAAAAGCTGTGAAGCGGCGCGCCCGATGCCGCCATCTCGCGGCGGTCTAATCTTCTGGCAGCGTCGCTCGAAAGTTTCAAAGCGATTTCTTCCATCAAATCGCCCAAAAGCAAAAGTATCGCGGGTTTGAGAGTTGAGTTAGGAAATGTTTCGAGAAAAATCTGTGCGCGTTCGATTTGTTCAAAACCTTCGGAAGATTGAACAAGTTTTGCAAGGCGTTCGTCGTCTCCGCGACGAAATTTTCCGAAAAGCGCATCTGACTGCACCCAGCCGAAATTATTCGGCAAAGCCGTTACACGATAAAATGTTACTCCGTCCGCTTCTTTTGAACCGATAACGGAAACAATTCTCCCGCTGCGCATTCTTTGCAGAGGCATCGCAAATAGACTCGGCTGGGAACGCAAAACCGATAGCCTTTCATCGACGACAACAGCCTTATTAGATTTTTCGACGGATTTTTGCGCAGCAATTGAATTTTTTGTCGGCTTTGGAAATACGCGACGTTTTTGTGCCTCGATATTTGTAGTGAATGCAAGGGAGAGCAACAGAGAAATAGAAAAAAGTAAGCTTTTCATAAATACTCCTTTCGGATTTGGAAACGGATTGATAATTGAATTAGCAAAATTAAAAATTTTGTGAAAGTTACTTTTTCAACTTCGCGTCCAGAATTTTATTTTGCATACCGGCGTGATGAAAATGGCAAATGGCAATGGCGAGAGCATCTGCCGCGTCATGCGGTTGCGGCACGGTTTTTAATTTTAAAAGCAGTCGCACCATTTCCTGAACCTGATGCTTTTCGGCATTTCCGTAGCCGACAACAGTCTGCTTTATCAGACGGGGGCTAAACTCGGAAATTTCCAGTTTTGATTTTTCGCCTAAAAGAAGCACCACGCCACGAACTTGTCCAAGTTTCATTGCAACCTTGACGTTATTCGCATAAAACGCTTCTTCAACCGAAATGACATCGGGCTGAAATTTGTGAATAATCGCTTCGATGCCGTCGTAAATTTTCAAAAGACGCTTCGAGAAACTTTCCTTCGGACTCGATTTTACCGTCCCGAAATCAACCGGCGAATATTTCAATCCGCTTCCTTCGACCATGCCCCAACCGAGCGTTTCGCTTCCCGGATCAATTCCTAAAACGCGCATTTATCAATGTGCAAATATAAATTTTGTAATGAACGCACTGAAGATACATCAAATCGTTTATCAAAATCAAGTTATTTTTTACTCATTCGGAAAAATCAGTCAGACTTACTTAACCAGAGTGTCGACAAAAATTTTGTTCATTCGTTTTCGCCGCGCATCTCACGCATCAAATTTTCGCCGAGATATTTGTCGTGATTGTCCGCCCAATCGAAAACATCGCTTCTGAACGCGCCGATAAATTTTCAAACAGGTCATTTACCGGCTCATATTCAGGTTTCCCGTTCAAATCTATGCTATCCAAAACGGGCAAGGAATGTCCGAGTTTCAAGCGGACCAAAATCCAATCTTCCAACACGGAACGCAGTTCGTCTTCGCATTCGCGCAAGGTGGCGGCAAAAGCGACCACGCCTTTACACGCCGGAATGCGCCCGAAAAACGCGCCGTCTTCCAACTTGTCGTATTCAGCTTGCGACAAGGCGCGATCTAAATAATCGCTCAAAATATATTGTCCGTCATAGCGGATTTATTTTATCATTTCTTACTTCGCTTGTTCTTCGGAAAATAATTAGGTTTCGCCTTTGGAACTTCGCTGCCTTTCGGAACAAACCAAAACTCTAACCTTCTTTTATCATCAATATACCCGCCGTCAACCGTTTCGATTTGTGAAGGCTTTATGTCATTCCTGATAAGTTCATTCTTAGCATTTAGAAGCATTTTCTTGGCGAAAGATTTTCGGTCTAACCTTCTTATCTTTTTCTCAATTAATTTTCCATTTACATTTTCATACTCTTCTAAATTTGTTCCAAGATAGACAATGACATAAATTTTGCTCTCAGATGATTTATCCAAAATATTTTTAACAGCCATCAAAGTATTTCGAGAATATTCTCCGTGTGCCGGACCGACTACATCAATGACAGAATCCTCAAGAGGTGAAAGTTTATTGTCATCAAAGTAATAGTAAATTTTATCGAAAAGTAGGGATTTCTTTGGAATTTCCAAAGTTTTATTACAATCTGGAAGTTTCGCAGTTGTTGTCATTAAATAAAGTTGAGTTCGCAATTCTTCTTTATTGTCAACACAAAACTCAATTGTGTATTTATCAGATGGAATATTTCTTGTATTTGTCAAAATAGCGCTTATCAAAGAGCCGCGCCGATAATGACATAAAAAACAATTTTCATTTCCACCGTAAATTCTTATAAATCCTTTTGTATTTAATGTTTTCGACAAACTAAAAGTAAAATAATCAAGCTGACCAAATATATCTTCTAAACTCACCCTTTCAAATTCACCAATTAGTACAGGCGTTTGCTTTTCTGTTTGAGAGAAAATTGAGACGGTAAAAAGCAAAACAGCTAAAATTTGTGAAATAAACCTCTTCATACTTTCCTAATTATATTCTAATATTCCCAATCTTCTCAGTCTTCTTCTCCGAAGTCGGTTTCAGATACGGCGCGTTGTCCTGTTCGCGTTTGTCCTGCGCGTCGGACGAATGCCATTTCATCCATTCCGAAGGCGCGTCGAAGGTTTCGCCGCCGTGCGCGGTCAGGCGTTGGCGGATGCGGCACATGACGGGCGTGTTCACGCCGACACCGGAGATGACGGCTTGACCTTTGGTTAAGGCGGGCAGTTCGGCGAGCATTGCGCGTCCCGCGCCTTCGACTGATTGGGCGACGGTTTGCTGGTCAATCGGGTTGACGATTCGCATTATGATTTGCGTCATACATTGCGAGAGAACGTCCTGGTCGAGTTTGCCCGGACGCTGTGTGATTAAGCCGATGCCGACACCGAATTTTCTGCCTTCGCTTAAAATTTGTTTCAGGATGTTAGTTGAAACGACGCTTGCTCCGGCGGGCGCGAAACGGTGCGCTTCTTCGAGGAGCGTGAAAACCGGATAATTGACAAAATCTCCGCGTTCCTTCGGAGTTTCGCCGCGCACAATTGACACTCTGGCTTTATTAACTCGACGAAGTAATGCGCCGACGATGACTTGCTGTTCGTGCTGTTCGATGTCGGACAATTGCAAAATTGTGCAGCGTCCCGGTTTGAAAAGGTCGTTTAATTCGATGTGTTCGCTTGCCGTAAAAATGCTGTCGGATTTTCCGAAACGCGAATCCATTCGCCACAGCAAACCGTCAATCGAAGACACATTTCCGCCTTCTTTTTTCTCGTCGCCGAATTTTTGAGCATTTACTTCGTCGCGCAAATCGTGATAAGCGTAGGCGTAATCAGCGCGTTTTTCGGTTTTCAGGCGCTCGTGCAAACTCGTAAAAGCCTGCGACAGAAAATGCGCCATTTTATCAGACGTTCCTTCGGGCAAAAGATATTTCACGTCGGCTTCGGTCAGGGTTGAAAAGCGAACTTTTATTTTGTCTGGCGTGAAGATTTTGACTTCCGGTTTGTAGCCGTCGGCGTGGAATTGCGCGTCGCCTTGAATTGACTGCATTGTGTGATATTCGCCGTGCGGGTCAACGATTAAAACCGCCGCGCCGTTGTGCGGCTGCATCAATTCTTCGACTATCACGCCCGCCGTGTAGGATTTTCCCGAACCGGTGGACGCGAGAATCGCAAGGTGCGTCGAAACGACATCTTTGACCGAAAGCACCACGGGAACTTCGCCGGCTTTGCGTGTCAAAAGGCTTCCGATGTGCGCCGAGCCGTGTTCCTGAAACTTTTTCGGGCTGAGCATTTTCGACAGAGTGTCAGACGACGCCAGATAAATCGCGTCGCCCGGATTCGGCGGAATGCGCGGGTTGACGAAATCCTTGAGCTGTTCGTTGAAATAACCGATTGTCTCGACCGCGATTTCGTAAATCTCGCAAGCGTCGCCATTCAAGCCAATCAAAGACGAAACCAGCGACGGCGGCGTGTTCGGGTCTGACAGAAATGCGTCAGGCAAATTTCGCACGAGCTTTCTGCCTTTTATCGTGCCGATAATTTGGCGTTTTTCGTCGCCGACTTCAGCCGCGTAATAAACAAATTCGCCGATGCGCGTTTTTTTGTTGTCTTTGGTGATAAAAAGGTATTCGTGCGGCAACTCGCCCGGACCTTTGACCGTGCCGGTTAGAAAATCTGTTGTTGTCATCATGTTTTTAATTTGTTTGAGAAAGTTTTGAGCAAATTATATCACGAAATTTTTAGTAAATTGAGAGCAAGACGGTTTAGAACGATTCCTAATCATCAAGCTCGACTGGAATATGATTGACGCATTTGTTATGAAACTTTCATTTAAAGAAAAAAGGTAACGCGAAAGTAAAAGTCCTTTTCGCGTTACCTTTTTTCTTAAAGTCGAAGCAAATTTTCAACTTTGAATATGCGCCTCGACGAACCACAGAAGTTTATCGAGTTCGCGCGAAATTTCCGTGAATAAATCAGCCGTGTCCGCGTCGCCGAGTTCGTCCGTTTCGTCGATTCCCTGCCGGACTCTTTTGCCGAAATCCGCCATCGCCGTCGAAAGCGCGTCAACATGCGCCGTTCCCTCGAAAATTTCCAGCGGATATTCAGACAGAGAAGATTTCTGCGCGACGACGCGAGCCGTTCCCATCGCCGTTCCGCCGAGCGCGGTAATTCGTTCGGCGATTAAATCCGTGTGCGCTTCCGCCGCAATCGATACTTTGTCGAACAGCTCGTGCAGCCCGATAAAATGATGTCCTTTGACGTTCCAATGGGCTTGTTTGGCTTGGGTTTTCAAGTCAATCACATCCGCCAGACGCGAGTTTAATATTTCGACCACCTTTTCCCGTTTTCCCTTTGCTAAATCGTTTTTTGTGCTGTGCATAAAATTTCCCTCGTATTCGAATTTATTCCTAGATTTATTTTATTTCCCCAATCGGTCGAAAGCTAGACGAAATTTAAATTATCGTCGTTACAATCTCACGAATACTTCTCTGCAATTCCCTGTCGTCGGTAATCGGCGACACGAGCGCGACTTCCGCTGCGTTTATTGGCGCGATTCCTTTGGCAATCATCTGCGCCGCGTAAATTAAAAGCCGCGTCGAAACGCCTTCTTCGAGTCCGTGTCCGCGCAGATTGCGAACCTTTTGCCCGATTGTTACCAAATCTCGCGCCGTCGCTTCGTCAATTCCGCCTTCTTTGGCGACGATTTCAGTTTCGCTTTCGGCGTTCGGATAATCGAATTCCATCGCCACAAATCTTTGTCTGGTTGATTGTTTCAAATCCTTCAAAATTGATTGATAGCCCGGATTATACGAAACGACGAGCATAAATTCGGGCGGCGCTTCGACGATTGCTCCGAGTTTTTCAATCGGCAGACGCCGACGATGGTCGGTTAAAGGATGAATAATAACAACCGTGTCTTTTCTGGCTTCGACAACTTCGTCCAGATAACAAATCGCGCCGCTTTTGACCGCGCTCGTCAAAGGTCCGTCGTGCCAGACGGTTTCGTCGCCTTCCAGCAGAAATCGCCCGACCAAATCGGTCGAAGACAAATCTTCGTGACAGGCAACCGTAATTAAAGGACGATTCAGCTTGTGCGCCATGTATTCGACAAACCTGGTTTTGCCGCAACCCGTCGGACCTTTCAGCATCACGGGAAGTTTTCCGGCGTAAGCGGCTTCAAAAAGCTCGACTTCCTGCGCGAGCGGCAAATAATACGGCTCGTTTTCGACTTTGTATTTTTCTACTGCTAATTCCATAAATAATCGCTTTTCAGATGTATAAATGCGAAAGATAATCTTAACATTCGCCGAAAAACGATAGCAAACAACGGATTTTGTTTTGCCGCCGATTTAAGTCTGCAAACTTTTCCTTGATTAAAAACATCAATAACCTTCGGCTTAAATATAAAGATTCAACAAAGGCAATCAATTTCGGTTATTTGCCGCCATATGTTACTTTTCAAAGTGTCTGCCGGAAATTTTTGGTTTATAAACGACTTTTTAATTAGATGTACGAATTTGCAGTTACGCCCGCAATCACGCAGTTGCGTCGTCCGGGAGTTTTAATTACCGAAGTTTCGCCCGAATCACTTGGGCAAGAATTGGAGCTTGCGCCAAACGATAGAATCGTGCGCGTCAACGGTCGCGCCGTCCGCGATTATCTGGATTTTCGTTTCCAAACGGCGGGCGAAACCGAATTGACTTTGCAGGTTAAAAAACCCAACGGTGAAACCTGGGATTTAGAAATTGAGCGCGAAGAAAGCGAAGATTTCGGCTTGATGTTCGAGCAAATCGTTCCGCGCCAATGCGCCAACGAATGTCTTTTCTGTTTCTGCAAAGGCAATCCCGAAGACGCGCGACCGTCGCTTTTTGTCCGCGACGAAGACGTTCGCCTGTCGTTTTTATACGGCAATTACACGACGCTTTCTTCAATCACCGAAGACGAAATGAACCGCATAATCGAACAGCGTCTGTCGCCGCAATATGTTTCGGTTCACGCGACGGATTTAAAAACCCGCGCATATCTTTTGGGCGTTGACGAAAAACGCGCCGATATTTCAGATAAGCTGAAGCGTCTGCTTGATAACAACATCGAGCTTCACGCGCAGGTTGTTTTGTGTCCAGAAATCAATGACGGAAAACAATTAGAAAAAACGCTTCGAGATTTAGCCGCGCATTATCCGAAAGTCGTTTCGACGGCAGTTGTTCCGGTTGCGCTCACGCGCTATAACACCGACGACAGATTAACCCGCGTTACGCCCGAATTTTGCCGCAGAACAATCGGCGAAGTTGAAAAACTGCAAAAGGAATTTCGCCAAAACTTCGGCGAAACTTTTGCGTTTCTCGGCGATGAAATTTATATCAAAGCCGGCGCGTCGATTCCGTCAAAAAAACATTACGGCAATTACCCGCAAATCGAAGACGGTGTGGGAATGATTCGCTCGTTTTTGAATTCGTTTGAAAGTCTTTTTAGAAAAGTTCAAAGTTCAAAGTTCAAAGTTCAAAGTTCGTTAAATGGAACGATTTTAACAGGCGAAATGTTTGCGCCGATTTTGCGCGAGCAGATAGAAAAATTGAATTCTTTAATTAATTCTAATTTGAATGTTCTCGCAGTTCCGAATACGTATTTCGGCGGCGATGTAGCGGTTGCCGGACTATTAACAGGTCAAGATTTTCTCGTCGTAAAGGAAAATATCAAAGGCGATTTTGTCATTATTCCAAAACACACAATCAAATCCGACGAGCCGATTTTTCTTGACGGAATGAGTTTTGATGAATTGAAATCAAAATTTAATGTACCGATTTATCCTTTAGATGTTCAGGATTTTATCAGAAAAATTTTACCGTGAATCTGTATTTTTCACCCAAATAATTTCCGCCGCGATGCTGACGGCGATTTCTTCGGGCGTTTGACTGTTGATTTGCAACCCGATTGGCGTGTGAATTTTATTCAACTTTTCTTTTGGGTAACCTTCTTTTCTTAAATTTTTCAATAGCATCGCCATTTTTGCTTTGCTTCCTAAAACACCGAAGTATTTGAAGTCTTTATCGAGAAGCCCGCGAATCACGATTTCGTCGGATTGATAGCCGAGCGTCATTACGACGACGAAATGTTTCGCGCCCGACGGTATAAAATCGCCGATTTTTTCGTAATTTTCGAGGATGGTTTTCGCATGGACGAATTCGTTTTTGACAAGCGTATTTAAGTGCGGACGGTCATCGAAAAGCGAGGTGTAAAAATCCATCTTCGACGCGAGTTCCGATAAAGCTAAAGCGCAATGTCCGCCGCCGATAATGAAAAGTTTATTTTTGAAACCAAGTTTTTCTTCAAAAAGAAAATCATTTTCGCTTTGGCATTCAAACCAAAAATCAAAATCGTCCGACTGATTTTCTACAACTTGAAAATTGTTCGAGGTTATTTGCAGAATTTTCGATTGATGTTTCTTGAGAGAACGAACCAGTTTGCGAATCGTCGGCAGATCTCCGAAATTTAATTTGTAGAAAATAACCGTTTGCTCACCCGAACAAATCATTCCGCTTGGATTCGTCGAGTTTTTTTTGTGATTTTGCTGAACAATTTGCGAATCAATTTTGAATTGTTCATTTTGAATTTTGAATCTGGCTTGTTCAACCAGCCGGACTTCCATTACGCCGCCGCCGATGCTTCCCCGTAATTTATCTTCAGCGACCGCCATTTTGAAACCGACTCTGCCCGGACTACTTCCCTTACTTTCGGCGACGACGAGCAGCGTTACGCTTTGATTTCGTTTAAGCTCTGCGGTGACGAATTGCCAAAATTCCAATTCTTTTTTCATTTTCCGGCTTTCATTTCCCTTGCCGTCTCGCTATACAAATTCATCAAAACTTTTTCTGCCGTGAATGGCGCGTCAAAGGCGGGCGAACTTTCTGCGTTAAATGCCCGTACCGCATTGCGAATCGCAAAATACGCGCCGATGCCATACATCAGCGGCGGTTCACCGACGGCTTTTGAATTAAAAATCGCCAAGTTTTCGCGTGTCGTTTCCAATGGAATAATATCAATTGTTTTCGGCACGGAATAAATATCGGGAATTTTATAAGTCGAAAGCGCGTTTGAGCGAAGTTTGCCGTTTCCGTCATAAACCACTTCTTCCATCGTCATCCAACCGATGCCCTGCACGATTCCGCCTTCGATTTGTCCGTAATCAACCGATTCATTCATCGTCGCGCCGAAATCGTGGACGGTTTTGACAAAATCCGTTTCATAAATTCCGCGCAGGCAATCAACCGTTACGCCGACGATTGCCGTGCCGTAGACGTGATAAGCGAACGGATGACCTTTCGCCGTTCCCCAATCGAAATGAAGTCCCGCGGTTGCATAATGCGCGTGTTCGCTCATATTGACGCGCTGCATATGACCTTCGTTGACGAGTGTAACCCAATCTAAATCGGTGCTTTCTCCTCTGCGGAAAACAAAACCGTTTTCGATTGAAACGTCGTCCGCGCTCTGCGCTTCGACCAAATCTTTCGCCACGTCTTTCAATCTTTTCAAAATCGTTTCGCAGGCAATCTGTGTGGCGTGTCCGTTCAAATCAGCCGCCGCAGACGCGGCAGTCGGCGAAGTGTTCGCAATCCGCAAAGTATTCGTCGTGTGAACTTTTATTCTGTCAATCGGCAAAGAAAAAACACGCGCCGCGACTTGCGCGATTTTCGTATTCACGCCTTGTCCCATTTCAACCGCGCCGGTCGAAACCGCGACGCTTCCGTCCGTGTAAACGTGAACGAGCGAACGCGCCTGATTCATCGGCGTTTTGGTGAACGATATGCCAAAACAAACCGGCATCAACGCCACGCCTTTTTTGATGAATTTGTTTTGTTTGTTGAAATCGTCGGTTTCTTTTTGCAATTTCGCAAAATTGAATTTCTCGTCGGCTTGCGTCCAGGACGTGATGGCTTCGCTTTCAGCTTTCTGACCGTAAGGAAATTCGTCGCCGTCGTTTATCAAATTCGTTTGCTGAATCTCGCTTGCCGAAACATTCAAACTTTCCGCCGCGTGCGCAATCGCCGATTCGATAACGAACATTCCCTGCGGTCCGCCAAAACCGCGAAACGCCGTGTTCGGCGGCAAGTTTGTGCGGCAGGAATAAGCCGTTGCCGTTACGTTTGGAATGAAATAAGAATTCGCGCAGTGAAACAAAGTGCGCTCCAAAACCGGCGGCGATAAATCGGCGGACGCGCCCGCGTTTTGATAGAACGTCACCTGATAAGCAACAATCTTCAAATCTTTATCTAAACCGATTTTATAATCAGCCGAATAAGGGTGTCGTTTGCCTGTCATCCGCATATCTTCCATTCGATGAAGCGCATATTTGACGGGGCGTTTAGTGAGTTGCGTTCCGACCGCGCACAACGCCGCCCACGCATTTGCCTGGTCTTCCTTACCGCCGAAACCGCCGCCCAAGCGCGTTACGTCAACTTCAATCTGGTGCATCGGCATTGCCGTTACGCGAGAAACGCAACGCTGAATGGCGGTCGGACCTTGTGTCGAGGAATAAACTTTCATTCCGCCCTGTTCGGTCGGATTCGTGTATGCGCCCTGCGTTTCGATATACAAATGCTCTTGCCCGTTCACGTCGGCACGACCTTCAAAAATATGTTCGCAATTTTTGAAAGCCGTTTCCGCGTCGCCCAATTTGAAATGTTTCGGCGGAACGATTAAATCGTTTTTCGCAAAAGCTACGCGCGGGTCGGTAACGATTTCAAGCGGCTCGATTTCCGCCGTGATTTTCTTCGTCGCGCTTCTCGCCTGCTCTTCGGTTTCCGCCAAAACAAGCGCAATCGGCATTCCTTGAAAATGAACTTCCGTGTCGGCAAAAAGCGGCTCGTCGGGCAAAATTCCGCCGATTTGATTTTCGCCGATTAAATCTTTCGCTGTAATAACTTGAACTACACCTTCCGATTTTTCGGCATCCGTCGTATCAATACTTTTTAATTTTCCGTGCGCGACCTGCGAATCATACACGCAGGCGTAGAGCGTTCCTTGAATCAAAGGAATATCGTCCAGATAAATTGATTCGCCGCGCACGTGCGATTTTGAATCTACGTTTTTCATCTTCAAATCAATCTGATTCTTTTGCCGAAGCGAAACCAAAAATTCCCGTATTTATCAATTCTCTTTAGCAGCTTGCGTTGACTTTCCCGATACCAATCGGGATGTTTTGAAAAATATATTTCTTCGCTGTAAGTGCAATTATTTCTAACTTCAAAATTTTCGCCTTCAGCAAAAATTAGATATTTTCTTCCTTTCTCGAATTTTTTGAAAAAGGGCGTACACATTACTCCCCAATCTTCAAATTTGGTTGTCACAGAAAAATAATTTCCCTTAACTCCTTTCCAAGACTTTTCGACTTCAAGCACAGTTCCATTTTTTACGCCTTGTATCTCTGTTCCCGGCGAGAAGTTGTTTTGGGACAATTTTCCTATAAAAACAGCTTTGGCTTCCTTAAAAGACCTATCTAAAGGTGGGAACGGACAAGTGCATCCGTAAATCACCAAATTTCCGCTGAATAAAATCAAAACAGAAAACAAAATTCTTATGATGATTTTCATACTTAATCTCCTAGCTCAAAATCAAACAACTCAACAAAATGCGCCGTGAAAAGCTGATGCAAAAGCAATCTTTTATAATCTGCCGAACCGCGCACGTCAGAAATCGGGCTGATTTCCGTTTGCAGTATTTCGTTCGCCTGCGAAATTGTTTCGTCGGAAACTTTCTTGCCGCGCAAAAATTCAGAAGTCTTTCGCAAATACAAAGGAATCGGCGCAACGCCGCCCGCCGAAACGTGCGCTTCAGCGATTATGTGGTTTTCTACTTTTAAAGAAATTGCCGAATTGACAGAAGAAATATCCAAACAAGTCCGTTTGCTTACTTTTTCAAAATTGAAATTCGAGAATTTTTTTCCGAAACGAACTTTAGTAACAAATTCATTTTCCGTTTTCGTCAGCGTTTTGTAGCCGAGATAAAATTCGCGCAACGGAATTTCGCGGGCATTGTTTAAAATAACCGAAGCGTCCAAAGCCAGAAACCAAATTGTCATATCGCCAATCGGCGATGCATTGACGAAGTTTCCGGCGAGCGTCGCCATATTGCGAATCGGTGTTGAAGAAACAAGTTTCAAATGTTTGTATAAATTAGGAAACAGATTTTGCATTATGGGCGAGACAAGCAAATCAGTAACGGTCGCTGACGCGCCGATTTCGACAAACTCACCGACTTCTTCGATTCCGCGCAAATCAAAATTATCAAAGAGGTTTTCTGCTGCGGCATAAACCATTTCGTCGTGGCGTTGGACGTATAAATCCGTTCCGCCGCTGACGAATTGAGTATTGCGGATTGCGGATTGCGGATTTGATTTTAGTTTTTCGCGCTTGGTTTTTTTATTATGATAATTTGAAATTTCAGAATTTAGATTTTGCAGCCTTTCTTTAATACCCGAAAAGTAATCGGGAACAATTTGTTTTTCAACTGCGAAATCTAAGTTTGATTGACCGTTTTTATCGTTCAAAACCTGGGTTAATTTTTCCGAAGCGCGCTCGATTGATTTGTAGCCGGTGCAGCGACAAATGTTTCCGTCAATTGATGAAATCGCCATCGCACCGGATTTTTCCGTATCGTCAATACAAAATCCGGTTAACGACATCACAAAACCGACGGTGCAAAAGCCGCATTGCGTTCCCGATTCGTCAACCATCGCTTGCTGAACTTCGGTTAATTCGCCGTCCGGTTTGTTGATGCCTTCGACGGTTACTATGTGTTTTCCGCGTGCGTTGGCAATCGGCATCAGACACGAAGTCATCGAAAGATATTTAACCGAATCGCCATTTAACTCGCCGACGAGAATCGTGCAAGCACCGCAATCTCCTTCGCGGCAGCCGATTTTCGTGCCTTTCAAGTTTTTGTGATAACGAACAAAATCAAGCACAGTTGTCCCGGCGAACATTTCGGTTTCGATGGTTTGATGGTTGAGAATAAATTTAATCATTTTCCGAAGCAAAATTGTTTAGCAGAAAAACAGCCGCAAACATCTACAAAAGACACAAAAAATTATCTTTCTTTTTGCGGTTTTTGTGCCTTTTTGCGGTTAACATAATTTCAAAAACGGCGAATGACAATCACGCCGGCAACAATTAAAAACACGCCCAAAACGCGCGGCACGCTGATTTCCTTGACCGGAACGTCGAGAAACCCAAAATGGTCAATCACCAGAGTTATCAGCATTTGTCCCGCAATTGCTAAGCTAAACGTCAACGCTACGCCGAGTCGCGGCACGGATGCGGCAATCGCCGACACAAAAAACGCGCCCAAAAGTCCGCCCGTCCAAACGATAATCGGAGCATTTTTTGAATTTGTAAAATTACTAAAAGGCGTTCCCGCAGCGAGCATATACACGAACAGAGCGATTGTTCCGACAACAAACGAGATAAACGCCGCCGTTACCGGACTTTCGACATAACTTGCAAGTTTAGTATTAATCGCGCCCTGCGTCGGCATCATCATTCCCGCGATAATTGCCAGAATAATGAAAAAATAATTGTTGAAAAATAAAGACATTTTTTAGGGGTGAGTAATAAGTGCTAAACGGTAAGAGAAAGCGAAAACTTGCCACTTACCGTTTAACACTTATCGCTAATACTCAGTTTTGTCCTGCTTATTCTCCCAATTCTTAAAAACCTTCAAACCTGCGTGGCGCAGAAAGTTGACGCTTTTGATATGTCGTTCTTCAATCGGGCGTTCGATTTCGGCGTAGATAAAATGGTCATCAAAACCGATATTTGCCGCATCTTCGCGTGTGCAGGCGAAGTACATTTTCGCCGGACGCGCCCAATAAATCGCGCCCAGACACATTGGACAAGGTTCACTAGAGGCGTATAAAACACAATCGTCAAGCTGAAATGAATTAAGATTTTTGCAGGCGTTTCTAATCGCCACGACTTCGGCGTGCGCCGTTGGGTCGTTGGTCGAAGTAACTTGATTGCAGCCTTCGCCGACGATTTCGCCGTTTTTGACAACAACCGCGCCGAACGGTCCGCCGGAGTTTGAATCAATTCCCTTTTGCGCCAAACCGATTGCCCGCCGCATAAAATATTCGTCTTTTTCCGTCATTTTCCTTTGGCTTTGTCGTTCTGTTTTCCGTTTGTAGAGCGCGAATTTTCAAAAACTAATAATTAAAATTTATAACCGAAATTTCACTTCGGCTTGACCTTTATCTCGAAAAGTTTTTTCCAATTTTTCCCCGTAACAAAAATTCTATCCGCCGCTTCGTCGTAAGCGATACCGTTAAGCGTGTTGCTTGACGGATTGCGCCTGACATCCTCAGGCGAGATATTCCCTAAATCAATCCAACCGAGAATCTTGCCCGAGTTCGGGTCAAGGCGGGCGATATAATTCGGCTTGCCCAAAATATGCGGGTCATCCGCCCGCCAGATGTTTGCCCAAATCTCGCCTTTGACATATTCGAGTTCGTTCAAATCCAGAAGAGGTTTTCCCGCTTCCTGAAAAACGGTAATCGTGCGAACGGTTTGAAATGTTTCAGGGTCGATAAAACGGATAACGTGCGTTCCGTCGCTCAAAATAAGATTTTTGCCGTCGTTCGTCAAACCCCAGCCTTCGCCTTGATAACGAAACTCTTTGAGCAGTTTGAAATCATTCAAATCATAAACAAAACCGGTATTTTCCCGCCAGGTTATCTGATAAATTTTGCCGTTTAAGATTGTCATTCCTTCGGCAAAATAATCGTCTGATAAATCCTGCTTTTGCAAAACCTTTCCGCTCTCGATTTCCACTTTCCGCAGCGTCGAATCGCCGTATTCACCTGTGCTTTCATAGAAAAATCCGTTATGAACAACCAAACCCTGCGTAAAGGCTTTCGAGTCGTGCTTGAACTGATTGACAATTTCGTAAGTATAAACAGGAATGTCGGCGGAAGTTTTAGTTGAATTTGTATTTGTCGAATTGCCGCTTGTTTTGTTGGCAGTCATTGAGTTTGCGTTTGAACGATTTTGATTCTCGTTACACGACAACGATAAAAGAACGATAAAAAGGATAAAAAAAAGGCGCATATTTTTAAGTTCAAGGTTCAAGGTTCAAAGTTTAAAGTTTAAAGTTTTTGTTTTTAACCTTGAACTTTGAACCTTGAACCTTGAACTATTTTTTCAAAGCTCTTTCAATCGCGCGTCTAAAACCTTGAGCGGAATTCGCGCGGACTTTTACACCGTTCACATAAACAGTCGGCGTTGCGGCAACTCCGTAACTTGTGCCGTCTTTCAAATCCTGTCTGACGGCGACGGCGGATTTTTCACTTCCCAAATCTAAATCAAATTGCTTTTGATTTAAACCGATTTGCGCCGCGTATTTTTTTAGCGACACTTCATCGAGATTATTTTGATTGTTATACAAAATCTCGATGTATTCAAAAAATTTGCCCTGCGCGTGTGCCGCGTTTGCGGCGAGCGCGGCGCGAAAGGCGTTTTCGTGAATGCTTTCTAGCGGATAGTTTCGCAAAACAAAACGAATCTTATCGCCGTATTCCGCCATAACTCCCTGCAAAATCGGATGCGTTGCGGCGCAGTGGGAACACTCGAAATCAGAAAACATCACAACCGTTATCGGCGCATCCATTTTGCCTTTTGAAGGACTTCTCTCAGTCGAGATATTTTGCGCAACCGGCGGCGGATCTTTTAACAAAACTTTCGCGTTATATTTTTGAAAAAGTCTTTTCTGCAAATCATTTTGCAGTTGCTCGCGTTCCGCATTGGCGAATTCACGCATTTTGTCGGTAACTTCGCGGGCGATTAAATCGCTTGCCTGAATGTTTTGAGATTTTGCTTCCGTCACCAAAAGCGTGGAAAACAAAAGCTGTTCAAGCGTATCTCTGGTTTGGTCATAAATCTCGGCTTTCATTTCGTAAAGCGACAATTTATTTTTCGCCTCGAAAGCGTCAGATGTTATTTGTTTGCCGCCGACCGTAGCCAAAACATCCGAAGCCGCAAGATTCGGCGTGTTCACATCCTTTCCGATTGAAACTTTATATTTGGATTTAAGCGTCGAAATATAATCGGCAAAAGCCTTTTTTTCGAGGTCGCGGCGCAAGAAAACAACGATTTGCGGACGTATTTCCTTGACGGTTTTATCGCCGATAGTTGCTTGGTTTGCATCGAAAACCGCTTGAACTTGAGCATCAGTCGGATTCGGAATTTTTGCATTAACTTCTTTTTGAATGAGCTTTTCGACGGTTGTTTTTCGCGCTGCCGCTTCGGTTTCGAGCAAAATTCCCGCAATTTGCTGTTCAAGAAGTTCTTTGCGCTTTTCAGCAATCACCTTCGGCAAATTTTCAAATGACTCGCGCACGCTCGGCGCAAGGTCTTTTGAAGTAAAAGTTTGATTATTCGCCGTCGCTAAAACTTCTTCGGAGTTTTGAGCAAAAACATTGAAATTCAAAAATAATAAAAGAATTGCAAAAAATAATTTCATATCGGTTAAGTAAAGTTTATTTTAACACGCACTGCTTCTGATTCTTTCGGTTCACCGAAAATTTCAGGGTGAAAAATCTTCGCTAAAATTCCCGCTCCGTCCACGACACGCGGCGCGGGACGCGAAAAATACGCGCTTGCATCCAAAGCCCAAACATTATTTTTTTTTACGGCTGACAGTTCGCGCCACTCGGACGGAAATCTTGTTGACTCCAATTGCCGCAAAATATCCTGTGTGTAATAACCGCACGGAATCAAAACCAAAATCTCCGGCTTTGATTCAAATATCCTTTCATAAGTTGTCGTTTGCGATTTTTCGCCCGCCTTGCCGAGCAGACAATCGCCGCCTGCGATTTCGACTTGTTCCGGTGTCCAATGTCCGGGCGCAAACGGCGGCTCAAGCCATTCGAGCATAAAAACTTTCGGACGATTTGCAAGTTTTTCGGTTTTCGCGCGAACTCTGTCGAGTCTATTTTGCAAATCCGCAACCACCTTTTCCGCTGTCTCGGACGCGCCGCAAAGTTCGCCGATGGTTTTTATATTCTCGAAAATGTCCGCAATCGTGTTCGGTTCTAAAGAAACAACTTTTGCGTCCGCAACAAATATCTTTGCCGCTTTCTGCACGGTTTTGTACGAAACCGCGCAAACTTCGCAAAGTTCCTGCGTCAAAATCAAATCCGGCTTTAATTGCTCTAAAAGTTTCTCGTCTAAATCGTAAATCGAGCCATGTCCGTCAAGATTGGAGCGAACCGCGTGGTCAATTTCCCTGCTCGACATTGTTTCATGCGAGATTCGACTGGCGGTTAAATGCGGTTTGCCCGCAATCGAAGGCGGAAAATCGCATTCGTGCGTGATGCCGACGAGATTTCTCTCCAGTCCGAGAGCGCAGACGATTTCAGTCGTCGAAGGTAGAAGCGATGCGATTTTTAATTCATTTTCTTGCATATAAGAGTAGTGAATGAAAGTTTATATTATGTGTCAAGTCGAAGCGGTTTCAAAATTATCGGTTTGAGAAAAGTTATCGGATGATTCGGCTTTTTTTCCTCGGGCGTGTTTCGTTGTCAAGAAAAATGTTAATGATTTAGAATATATTTATGAAAAAATTTCTTTTTGTATTGGCGGCGACATTTGTTTTGACTTTTTTCGGATGTAATTCACAAAAGACCGAGATAAATTCGGCGAACGAGAGTGTCAAAACTCAAAATAATTTAAAAACCGATGCCGAATGGGTGCCTGCCGATGACAATAATCGGGAAGACTTGAAAGGCGTGGAAGAAAAAGCGGTTGATATGAAAAACGCAAAATTTCCCGAAGGCGCGTTTAAGATCGTCGTCAGCGAAAACGGTTTTACGCCGCAGGAAATTTCATATAAACAAGGTCAGCCGTTAAAGCTGGCGTTTTATCGTGCCGACGATAAAAACTGCGGCAGCGAAATCGTTTTCAAGGATTTGAACATAAAGAAAAAACTGCCCGTCGGCAAAGTCGTCCTTGTTGACGTTCCTACCGACAAAGCGAGAGAAGTTTCCTTCGCCTGCGGAATGGGTATTATGAAAGGCAAAATCGTCGTTCAATAATTTATTAGTAAATACGATTGTTGTTGATAAAACCGGAAAACTGACCGAAGGCAAACCGCGCCTGCGAGCAAGCCGAAGTCGGAATTGCGATGGGAACAGGCACGGACGTGGCAATTGAATCGGCGGACATCACGCTTCTCAAAGGCGATTTGCGCGGCATCTTAAAGGCTCAAAAATTGAGCAAAGCAACGATGAAAAATATTCGGCAGAATTTGTTTTTCGCCTTTGTTTATAATCTGGTCGGCGTTCCGATTGCGGCAGGCGTTCTTTATCCGATTTTCGGTTTGCTCCTTAGCCCGATGATTGCGAGCGCGGCGATGACTTTCAGTTCGGTTTCGGTTATCTTAAATGCTTTGCGGCTCAGAAATTTAAAGTTGTAATACGCTACAAAATAAGATTTACGACAATTATTAAAACAATCAGATTTTTCATCTTTCATAAACAATGCAAAAAATCGCTTTAGCAATTCACGGCGGCGCGGGAACAATTCTAAAATCGGTAATGACCGCGGAATTGGAAGAAAATTACCGGAAAGGATTGCAGTCGGCACTCGAAGCAGGCTGGAACATCTTAAAAACAGGAGGCAACGCGCTGGATGCCGTCGAAGCGTCGGTGATTACACTGGAAGACAATCCGCTTTTCAACGCGGGCAAAGGTTCGGTTTTTTCTCACGACGGGAAAAATGAGATGGACGCTTCGATTATGGACGGCAAAACTCATAATTCGGGCGCGGTCGCGGCGGTCAAAAACATCAAAAATCCTATTAAATTAGCGCGCCTTGTAATGGAACAGACCGAGCATTTATTGCTGGCGGGCGACGGCGCGAACGAATTTTCCCGTCAAATGAAAGTCGAACTCGAACCGGACGAATACTTTTTCACCGATTTGCGTTACGGGCAATTATTGAAAGCGCGTGAGGAAAACGAGATACAACTTGACCATTCGCAACCGGAAGTCCAAAGTCTAAAGTCAAAAAACCAAAGCCAATCTGAAGAATCCAAAATCCAAAATCCAAAATCCAAAATCGGAACGGTCGGCGCGGCGGCGTGCGATTTTCTGGGAAATCTGGCGGCGGCGACTTCGACCGGCGGAATGACCAACAAAAAATTCGGGCGCATCGGCGACACCCCGATTATCGGCGCGGGAACTTACGCCGACAACCAAACCTGCGCCGTTAGCTGCACCGGACACGGCGAATTTTTTATGCGGACGGTCGCCGCTTACGATGTCGCTTGCCGTATGAAATACAAAAAATCGAGTTTAACGGAAAGTGCAAACGAAGTCGTCGAAAACCTGCGCGAAATCGGCGGCGAAGGCGGTTTGATTGCGGTTGACGCGAAAGGAAATGTCGCTCTGCCTTTCAACAGCGAAGGAATGTATCGCGCGTTTATCACTTCGGACGGCGAGCCGGTTGTCGAGATTTATCAAAATTCTCCTTTTTATAAATAATTCGCGGTAATTTATTATGCGGAACTACGTTTTGGCGGATAAATTAAAGTAAAAATCCGAAAAAGTCAAATTATTATTGACTTTAGAGTTTTAAGTGGAGTATAAAAAATTCCGTATAATACAAATCTAATTCGGTAGAATACAAAGTTGTGCAGCTTCTCTTTAACTTACGGCTCAAATGATGAAACAGAAAAATACAGACCAAAATGATGAGCGGCAATATTGGGTTTGGGTAACAGACCCAAGACATTACTTGGACGAATTTGGTAATGACCGCGAAGACCTCGACCCGGAAAGCGGGCTTGGAGTGGAAAGCACTCCCGATTGCACAGGGTGGTGGACTTGTAACAAAAACACCCAAAAAGGCGACTTAATTTTGCTTTATCGCTCCAGACTCAAACGCGACCTTGGCTATTTAATGCAAGCCGAGAGCGATGCGTATTCAATCGTTGACGATTATTACGCTTCTGAACACAATTGGGATTACGGCTGTGAATATCGAGTTCTGTATAAATTCAAAAATCCGATTACGCTCAAAGAAATGCGAACTAACCCATATTTGCACGATTGGGGAGCATATCGCGCTAACTTTCAACGCCGTGTTTATGCCATTCCGCCGGAGCATTGGAAGCGTTTGGAGCAAATGGCTTCCGAGAAAAATCCCGATTATGGTAGATTTTTAGGCAAGGTTGAGCAAACAACTGTTGTCAAAAGTATTTTGCTCGAAGAAGAACTTGAAGACGCGCTCGTTGAAAACTTAGGCTTGCTCAAGCCGTTTGGTTATGACCTTGAACTTTGCGTTTCTCCCATTGACGGCTCATCAGGGCGACAACTTGTTTGCAAAGGCAACGGCGGACGCATAGATTTACTTTGCTTTGACCGAAAGAAAAAGCAATTCGTCGTTGTTGAATTAAAAAATGTTCGTGCCGGTCAAAATACTTTTGGGCAAATCTCTAACTATATTGGTTGGGTGCAGGAGCGAATTGCAAAAGGCAAACCTGTTATCGGCTTAGTCATCAGTCGCGGTTACGACGCAAAATTTCAATCGTCTATGAAAATCACAAACAAGATTTTTCAGTTGGACATTGAACAATTAGGCTTTGAGTAGTCCGTTTTACAAAGCAGTTCTTTCTGGCAACGGGCTGCACAACAAGTAAAAATACCACCGCCAGAGGCGGTGGCTTTGTTTTTTGCCCTAGAAGGTGCGCCATTACTGGCTCGCCTTAGTTTTCATTGAAGAGATTACCTTGCAGTTTTTCGATTTCCTGCTCCTTT
>JAABUN010002911.1_pt1 | contig 28397 bp, 22 predicted proteins | sample 5559311 | NCBI WGS metagenome assembly JAABUN01 (sample SAMN10711877, study PRJNA513370) | rock metagenome | isolation source: Antarctica rocks | place: Antarctica: Victoria Land, Siegfried Peak sud
GCCCGCCACAACACGACGCGCCCGAGCACAATCAACGCGATCAGCCACGCCGCCTGGTTGGCCATCACCGCCAGCGCATCCGGCCCCACGACCCGCCCCGACGTGACGTCGATCGGGGACTGGAACACGGCGGGGAAAGGGGAGGCGTTAGCCACCGTTTGGAGCCAGTCCGGGAAGATGTGCACCGGGACGTAGAAACCGCTGAGCAGGCTCATCGCCATCACGTACAGGCCGAGAAAGCCTTGGATCTCCAGCACCCAGAACGACAGCAGGTTGACCAAGAACCGCAGCATGAAGCTGATCGAGATGCCGAGCACCAGGCTGACCATGCCGAGCGGATATGCGGTCCAGGAGCGCGGGAAGGCGACGCCGACGGTCACGGCCCCCACGACGAGTGGGGCCAGTCCGCGCGTAGGCAGCGCGAAGGCCGCCCGCCCCAGATCCCTGGCCCACCAGGAAAGCTGCAAATCCAACGGGCGAGCCAGGTCGACGGCGATCTCGCCGCTCTTCACCCGGTCAGCAATCTCCGACCAGCCCCACAGCGCCACCGGAGCAAGAAAGGCCTGGCCCAGCCAGACGTAGGTGGAAGCCTCCGCGGCGCTGTAGCCCGCGATGGACCCGCCCGCGGTGCCGATAGCGGCCAGCAGTACGCCGACCCGGATGAACCCGAATACGGAGTTGGTGAACACACCGGCGAACACGGCCATCCGGTAGGTGCTGTATCGCCGGAACTCCATTTTCGCGAGTTCGGCATAAGTACGCACAAACGCAAGACCCTAGTGACGGCCCGGCCGGACGGTCAATGATGTGGGCGCGTCCCGGAACGCCATCGGCGTGTCACGCTGCATCCCGCAAAAGGTGACGCCAGATCCATGACGTCGGACGATCGCACGCTCGGCGCCGGTGTGCAGGCCCACCTGGCGTCACCTACTGCGGGCGGCATCCGACTCAGAGAACCAGACCGGGGCGATACGCCGCGGCTTCGGGGTGCGCGGCGGCGATCTTTTCGATCCGGGCGGCGATGGTGGCGACCTGTTGGGGGGCGATACCGGCCAGCTCCAGCGGGGTGGTGACCAGGGCGTCCAGCTGGTCACGATTGAGGCCTAGCCGGGGGTCGGCCGCGAGCCGGTCCAGCAGGTCGTTGTCGCTGCGGGCAGTCTCACGCATCTCCAGCGCCACCGCCACCGCGTGTTCCTTGATCGCCTCGTGCGCCGCCTCCCGGCCGACCCCCGTACGGACCGCCGCCATCAACACCTTGGTGGTGGTCAAGAAAGGTAGGTAACGCTGCAGCTCCGCCTCGATGACCGCAGGAAAGGCCCCGAAGTCCTCCAACACGGAGAGGAAGGTCTCGAACAAGCCGTCGAGCGCGAAGAAGGCGTCCGGCAACGCGACTCGGCGGACCACCGAATCCGAAACATCCCCCTCGTTCCACTGGTCGCCGGCGAGCTCGCCCACCATGGAGACGTAGCCCCGCACGATCACCGCCAGCCCGTTGACCCGCTCACAAGAACGGGTGTTCATCTTGTGCGGCATGGCGCTGGATCCCACCTGGCCCGGACGGAACCCCTCCGTGACCAGTTCGTGCCCGGCCATCAGCCGGATGCTGGTCGCCACGTTGGAGGGCCCGGCCGACACCTGGGACAAGGCCGTGACCACGTCGTAGTCCAGCGAACGCGGATAGACCTGGCCGGTGCTGACCAACACCTCGGTGAAACCCAGGTGGTCGGCGATCCGGCGCTCCAGCTCGGCCAGCCGCGCTGCGTTCCCCCCGACCAGGTCGAGCATGTCCTGGCTGGTGCCCACCGGGCCTTTGATTCCCCGCAGCGGATAGCGCGCAATCAGCTCCTCGATTCGGGTGTAGGAGACCAGCAGCTCGTTGGCCGCGGTGGCGAACCGTTTGCCGAGCGTGGTGGTCTGGGCGGCGACATTGTGCGACCGCCCGGCCATCGGGACCTCGGCGTACTGGGTGGCAAGGCTGCTGAGCTGGACCAGGGTGGTCACCACGCGGTCGCGGATAATCTTGAGCGAGGAGACGATCTGGAGCTGCTCCACGTTCTCGGTGAGATCGCGGCTGGTCATGCCTTTGTGGACGTGCTCGAAGCCGGCGAGGTCGTTGAACTCCTCGATCCGGGCCTTGACGTCGTGCCTGGTGACCTTCTCCCGGTCGGCAATGCTGGCCAGATCGACCTGACCGATCACTCGCTCGTACGCCGCAATCACGGAGGCCGGATCAGCCCCACCGAAGTCGACCCCGAGATCACGCTGGGCGATGAGGACGGCGATCCAGAGCCGGCGTTCGGAGATGATCTTGCTCTCCGCCGCCCACACGTCGCACATGGCGGTGGAGGCGTAGCGGTTGGCCAGCACGTTGGGAATGCTCATGATCCACTGACAGTCTGTTCGGCGGCCCATTGGGCGATATCGCAACGATAGAACGATCCTGGGAGTTTGATCTTGGCGATCGCGTCGTACGCCGCCATCCGGGCCGTCGCCAGATCATCACCCTTGCCAACCACGGCGAGCACCCGTCCACCGGTGCTGATCACCCGGCCGTACGCGTCGAAGGCGGTGCCCGCCTGGATCACCACATCGCCGTGCTCACCGACCACCACATCCAGTCCTTCGACGACCCCTCCGGTCGTGGGTGCCTTTGGGTAGCCCGCGGCGGCGAGCACCACCGCGACCGCCGCGCCGTCGGCCCAGACCAGGGGCGGCTGTTCGGCGAGGGTGCCGGTGGCCGCGCTGAACAGCAGCTGGCCCAGCGGGGTCTCCAGGCATGCCAACAGCGCCTGGGTCTCCGGATCGCCGAACCGGGCGTTGAACTCGATCACCCGGACGCCCCTGCTGGTGAGGGCCAGACCGGCGTACAGCAGGCCGACGAACGGTGTGCCGCGGGCGGCCATCTCATCGACGGTGGGCTGCAGGACCGTACGGGTCACCTCCTCCACCAGGTCCGCCGGAGCCCACGGCAGCGGGGTGTAGGCGCCCATCCCGCCGGTGTTGGGTCCCGCGTCGCCATCACCCACCCGCTTGAAGTCCTGCGCGGGCTGCAGTGGCCGCACGGTGGTGCCGTCGGTGAGAGCAAACAGGCTGACCTCGGGGCCGTCCAGATACTCCTCGATCACCACCTGGGCGCACCGGGCGGCGTGCTCAATCGCGGCCTCATGGTCTTCAGTCACCACCACACCCTTGCCGCCGGCTAGACCGTCATCCTTGACGACGTACGGATTACCGAACTCCGCCAGGGCTGCCAGCGTCTCCGTCGCCGTCCGACAGACGCGAGAGTCGCCCGTCGGAACGCCGGCCGCCGCCATCACCTGCTTGGCGAAGGCCTTGCTGCCTTCAAGTTGGGCGGCCGCGGCGGACGGCCCGAAGCAGGCGATTCCCGCTGCTCGTACCGCATCGGCCACGCCCGCAACCAACGGTGCCTCGGGTCCGATAACCACGAGATCGGCCGCCAGACCGGAGGCCAGCGCGGCGATCGCCGCGACGTCGAGGGTGTCCACCGGATGGTTCGCGCCCAGCGGCGCCGTCCCAGGATTACCGGGCGCGATGTGCAGCTCGGCAACGCTCGGATCACGACTCAGGGCCAACGCCAGCGCGTGCTCGCGGCCGCCCGAACCCACGACCAGGACACAGATGCCATCCGCCACGGGCCAAGAGCCTACCTAAGAAGCCTCCAAGCTCGCGGGTCGCGAAAGCCCAGGAAACGGTAGCGTTTCCGGATGCTCGATCCTGCCTTCCCGTCGCTACACATCCGCCCGGGCTATGGCTGGATGAACGACCCCAACGGGCTGTGTCGAATCGACGGCCACTATCACGTCTTCTACCAGTACAACGCGCTGGCGCCGCGCCACGAGGCGATCACGTGGGGCCACTCCACCTCGACTGATCTGATCCACTGGGACCACCTGGGCGTGGCGCTGGTCAACCGCCCCGGTCAGGTCGACCAGATCGGCTGCTGGAGCGGCGGCATCGTCGACGACGACGGGGTGCCCACCGCCGTCTATACCGCGGTACGCGACCAGGCGTGGAACGCTGGCGTCGTCTTGGCCCGGAGCGATCGCACCCTGCGACACTGGGTCCAGGACGAGGAGATGGTGATGGGCACCCCGGACGACCAGGGCATCGACGAGGTCCGGGACCCCTTCGTCTTCACCTTCGAAGGACACCGCTACGTCATCCAAGGAGCCGGTCAGCGCACCGGAAGGCCGCAGATCCGGTTGTACGGCTGCGACGACTTGTCCGATTGGGTCGAGCTGGGACCACTGTTGCGCGAGAACGACACCGTGGCGGCGGCGGTCGCGCCGGCTAACATCTGGGAGTGCCCCAACCTGATTCAGGTGGACGGCCGCTGGGTGTTGCTGGTGTCGCTGTGGCGCTGGGAGAACGGCACCCATCAGCTGGCCGGGGTGCGCTACCTCCTGGGCACCCTGCGGATGAAGAGGGGTGGCCCGCGTTTTCAGGCCCAGTCGGGCGGCGTACTCGACTCGGGCCCGACCTTCTATGCCCCGCAGGCTCTGTCCGAGCTCGACCGCACCCTGCTGTGGGGCTGGGCCTGGGAGGACGGACGGAGCGACGCGACGATCGCCGAAGCCGGCTGGGCTGGCGTGCTGACCTTTCCCCGAGAGCTGTACCTGTCCGGCGATGAGCTCGGCACGCGTCCGGCGGCCGAGCTGAGCGGGCTCCGGACCGGCGAGCTGGACTGGGAGGTGGAACGGCCGTTTATGGCCCGGTCGTTCGAGGTCGTCGCGACCGGAGCGGTCACCCTGGTCGCCCTGCGCGGAGAGCAGGAGAGGATCGTCGCGGCCGTGCCGACCCACGATCGGGCGACCCGGATCCTGGTGGACGCCAGCATGGTCGAGGTCTTCGCCGGGCTCACCGCCCACACCAGCCGCCACTACCCCGCCGTTTCGGACCGGTGGATGCTGCGCGCGGATCCGACGACCACGACGGTGTACGCGCTCGGGTACTGACCCGAGCGGGTCAGGTGCACGCACTAGGAGGCTGCTGAATTGGTGGAATTTCGGGTTATCCACAGGCTGCTGACTAGGCAAGATGCGAAGACTGGCGGCCAAATCGGGGCTTCTTCAGCAGCTCCTAGGCGCGGCGGGGCACGGCTACGGAATCGCGCTCGGCCAGGCCGTACCGCACCTTGATCTCCTGCGGCAGTATCGGCTCGAGCGAGGCCAGTTGCTGCAGCAGCAGCCGGATCGCCAGCGCACCGATCTCGCGGTTGGGTCGCTGCATGCTCGTCAGCGCCGTCGGCAGGCCGGCGGCCAAACCGGTGATGGTGCCGATAGTCACGACGGACAGGTCCGCGGGGATCTGTACGCCCGCCGCCGCCGCCGCCAGGGCCACACCCACCGCAGTCCGTTCGCCGCTCGCCACAATGGCGGTGGGTGGGTTGGGGTGGGCCAGCAGCTCGCGGGTGGCGTTCCATCCCGCTCGCAGCTCAGCCCCGCCCGCGATCAGCCGGGGCGGGGCTAGCCCGGCACCGGTCAGCGCCCGACGAACCCCGATCGCGAATTGCGCTGTCTCAGCCGGTGTTCCATCCGTCACCAGGGCCAGGATGCGATGACCGTAACCGAGCAGCAGCTCAGCGGCGCTGAAGGCGGCCTCCTCGTCGTCGGCCACCAGGCTGACCACGCGGCGGTCCGGATCGGTACGGTTGGCCAGGACGGAGGCCGCTCCGAGCGCTTCGGGCAGTCTGTGTTGATCGAGCGCCCCGCTGACCAGCAGGAAACCGTCCACCTGCCGGTCGCGCAGCTGTTCCACCGCCCCCGCCTCGGCGCCACTTTCCGCGCCGGAGTCCATGATCAACAGCAGGTACCCGGCCGCGGTGGCCGCGGTGAGTGCCGCCTGCAGGATGGACCCGGCGGCCGCCGCCAGATCCCGGGTTGGGGCCACACAGCCGATGGTTCGGGTGCGGCGCGTCCGCAGACTCAGGGCGACGGCGTTGGGGGTGTAGTTGAGCTCCGCGGCGGCCGCCAGGATGGCGACTTGCTTGGCGGGCGCGATATTGCCAGCGGCCCGCCCGTTGAGCACGAGTGAGACAGCGCTGCGGGACACTCCGGCCAGGTCAGCCACGTCCTGGGAGGTAGCCTTCCGCGTCATAGGCGCCAACCTAGTGGTCACGCCCGGAAAGTCCGTCGGGGCCCGCGCCGCCCGGGCGGCGGCTTGCGGCGTTCTCCTCAATCCAGTTACGACCCGGTATATCTACACTGCTCGCCGCAGGGGCTGGAGGTCGCTCCGCTCCCGGCCTCCCTCGTCGAGCGACTCATCAGAGCAGATCGTTGATGACGATGGCTTGCTCTCGCGACGGTCCGACCCCGATGCCGGAGATCCGGGCACCGCACAACTCTTCGAGCCGCTCGACGTAGCGCTGAGTGTTCTTCGGCAGGTCGCCGAAGAAGCGGCAGTCGGAGATGTCGTCCGTCCAGCCGCCGAGCATTTCGTAGATCGGCTTGGCATGATGAAAGTCTGATTGTGACATCGGCATCGTGTCGTGCCGGACGCCCGCGACCTCGTACCCGATGCAGACCGGGATCTGCTCCCACCCGGTGAGAATGTCGAGCTTGGTCAAAAAGATGTCGGTGAAGGCGTTGGCGCGAGCGGCAGACTCCACCACGAGGGCGTCAAACCAACCACAGCGACGCTTGCGGCCGGTCGTGGTGCCGAACTCGGCCCCAACGGTTCGCAATCTTTCGCCGTCGTCGTCGAGCAGCTCGGTGGGCATCGGCCCTTCGCCCACGCGCGTGGTGTAAGCCTTCGCGATGCCGACGACGCGGTTGATCCGGGTTGGGCCGACGCCCGTCCCGACGCACGCTCCAGCGGCGACCGGGTTGGAAGAGGTTACAAAGGGGTAGGTTCCATGATCAACATCGAGGTGGTGGGCCTGGGCTCCTTCGAAGAGCACCACCCGGTCGCGATCCAGCGCATCATTGAGTACCCGGCTCACGTCAACCATGTGTGGCTTGATCCGCTCGGCAAATGACAGCAGATGCTCGGTCACCTGGACCGGATCGAGGGCACGGCGGTTGTAGACCTTGACCAGCAGTTGGTTCTTCTGGTCCAGGGAGGCCTCGACCTTGTGGCGCAGGATGGGCTCGTCGAAAAGATCTTGGATACGGATGCCGATCCGATTGACTTTGTCGGAGTAGGCCGGCCCGACCCCGCGTCCGGTGGTGCCGATCTTGGCTTTGCCCAGGAACCGCTCGGTGACCTTGTCGATCACCTGATGGTAGGAGGCGATGATGTGGGCGTTCGCCGACACCAGGAAATGGGAGGCGTCAACGCCGCGCGCCGCCAGACCTTCAATTTCGGAGTACAGCACGTCGAGGTCGACCACGACCCCGTTGCCGATCACCGGAACACAGTTGGGGTTCAAGATCCCTGACGGCAACAGGTGCAGCGCATATCGCTCGCCATTGACCACCAGCGTGTGACCGGCGTTGTTGCCACCGGAATACCGGACACAGAAGTCGACCCGTTCGCCGAGTTGATCAGTGGCCTTGCCCTTGCCCTCGTCGCCCCATTGTGAACCCACCACCACAATGCCCGGCATGTGATCGCCGCCCTTCTCACACGTGAAAGCCCCTGGGCGCATTCGCCGCAGGGACTCTTGCGACCTCACTGTACCCACAATCAGCCGTTCCTGCTTGCGAGTCGCCGAGCGCCGCTAGCCTATGGCGCAGCCGACAGCGCGGCGTACGCGGTCTCGGAGGAGTCGCGGAGGAACTGGGCGCAGCGTTCGTACTCGACGGTGTCGCCGATCCGTTGGGCGGCGACGGTGAGCGCCCAGAGGGCCCGCAGGAAGCCGCGATTGGGTGCGTGCTCCCAAGGGATCGGGCCCGCGCCTTTCCAACCCGCGCGGCGGAGCGCGTCAAGGCCTCGGTGGTAGCCCGTCCGGGCGTACGCGTAAGCCGCCACGTCTCCTTCGGCGCTGTCCAACTGCAGCGAGCCCTCGGCCAACATGGCCCAGCACAGGCAGGAGGTCGGGTGCGCGGAGACGATCTCGATGAAGCGCTCGGGGCCGGCCTCGGCAATCTCTGCGGCGGCGGGGTCGACGGGCAAGAGTGCGGGCGTGGGGCCGTCACCGGAGGCGGCCAGCAAGTTGCGGTGGGTCTCGGTCACCGGGTCAATGTAACCCGGGACACCGTGATCCCGTGCTCCGTCAGAGCCAGTCCTGGCGGCGAAACACCAGATAGAGGGCTACTCCGGTGATGATCATGATGGCCAGATACAGCCAAAAACCCGAGACTGTTCCATATCCCGGGAACCCGACGTTCATGCCAACGAAACTGGTGACTAACGTCGGCACGGCGACGATGGCGGCCCAGCCGGTCAGCTTCTTCATGATTGTGTTCATCCGGACGTCGGCCAACGCCAGACTGGTGTCGAACACCGAGGACAAAGCTTCCCGAAGGGCGTCGGTGGCGTTCGCCACGCGGTTATGGTGTTCTTCGATCATGGTCCATTTGCGCTCGATCAACGAGCGCCGAGCAGCGGGACCTCGGGAGCTCGCCGGTACGTTCTCCACCAGATCGGTGACCACCGCCCGCATCGGATCAGTCAGTCGGCGCAGCCGGGACAGCACCGTCCGCAGCTTGAAAGCCCAGATCTGTTCGGTCCGGCTGAGCGGCCGCTCCTCGAACAACGCGTCCGCCAGGTCATCACTGGAGTTCTCCAACCAGTGCTCGACATTCTCATACGTCGTGATCACCGCGGTCATGATCAGCTGCAAGGCGACCTCGACCCCTCCGGTGGCCAGATGCTCGGCATTTTGAGTGAGCAGCTTGGCCGGGTGAAAGGATTCCGTAGGCACGGCCAGACAGATCAGGATGCGGTCGGTGACGATGAGGGAAACGGGACAGGCATCGAGCTTGGCCTGGTCCGGGTCGAGCGCGGCAGCGTTGGTGATCACCAGCCGAGCGGCGCCGACTTCCTCGAACTTGGCCCGATGATCGTCGGCGAGGATATCGTGGACCGCGAGGTGGTCGAGGTCGAGCGCCTTGGCCAGAACTCGCAGCTGGGCGTGCTCGGGATCGGATTCGCGTTCCAATACCCACCAGGCGAAGGCGTCGGCATGAAGCTCGAGAACGTCGCCCAGATCTTCCCCGTTCAGGTCCTCGGCAATCACCTTGTCGCCCGCCCACACCCGACTCAGGGGAGTGGGACGATCTGTACGCGTAATGCTCACGGCTCGAGCCTAGCCACCCCGCCGACCACGGCTCCTCACCGCCCGGAAACGGCCCGCCACCCAGGACGGCCTCGGTGGTAACGGGCTGAGGATCAGGCGTTGAGGGTGGTGCCGGTGGAGCGCAGGTCCTCGCAGGCGGTGACGACGCGGGCGGCCATGCCGGCCTCGGCGGCCTTGCCCCAGGCCCGCGGGTCGTACGCCTTCTTGTTACCGACCTCACCATCCACCTTGAGCACACCGTCGTAGTTGGCGAACATGTGCGCGGCCGCCGGACGGGTGAAGGCGTACTGGGTGTCGGTGTCGATGTTCATCTTGACCACGCCGTAGTCGAGCGCCGCGCGGATCTCTTCCAGGGTGGAGCCGGAGCCACCGTGGAAGACCAGGTCGAATGGCCGGTCCACGCCGAGCTTGGCGCCAACCTGATCCTGGATGTCCTTCAGCACCTCGGGCCGCAGCTTGACCGCCCCCGGCTTGTAGACGCCGTGCACGTTGCCGAAGGTCAACGCGGTGATGTAGCGGCCCTTCTCGCCGCTGCCCAGCACCTCGATGGTCCGCATGCCGTCCTCGGCGGTGGTGTAGAGCTTGTCGTTGATCTCATGGCTGACGCCGTCCTCTTCGCCGCCGACCACGCCGACCTCGATCTCAAGGATGATGTTGGCGGCGTGGGTCAAGGCGAGCAGCTCATCGGCGATCGACAGGTTTTCCTCGACGGGCACCGCGGAGCCGTCCCACATATGCGACTGGAACAGCGGCAGCTCGCCGTTCTTCACCCGCTCGGTGGAGATGGCGAGCAGCGGCCGGACGAAGGAGTCCAGGTTGTTCTTCGGGCAGTGGTCGGTGTGGAGGGCGACATTGACGGGGTAGTTTTTCGCCACTTCCTGAGCGTAGAGCGCCAGCGCGACGGACCCGGACACCTTGTTCTTGATGGTCGGGCCGGAGGCATACTCGCCGCCGCCGGTGGACACCTGGATGATGCCGTCGGAGCTGGCCTCGGCAAAGCCTTGGAGGGCCGCGTTGACGGTCTGGGAGGAGCTCACATTGATGGCCGGGTAGGCGAATGAACCCTTCTTGGCCGCATCCAACATCTCGGCGTAGACCTCAGGAGTAGCGATGGGCATATCTGCCTCTTTCTCATCTTGGGTGTTCTTACAGTCGCCCGGCCCGTGCCGAACGAACTCAGTCTGTCAAAGAATGCTCGGCGGCAGGAATGCGGTCACGCCGGTGGACCAGCGGGTCCACTGACGCCAAGCCTCGCCTTCAGTTCTCCAGGGCCTCGAGGTCGACGCCATGGCGGCCACCGGAATAGGCACGGGCGGTGGAGTCGAGAGTGGCCGGCCGGACATCGATCTGGTCGAACGGCACCGACGCGGGCGCGCCCGAACGCCGCGCGAGCTGCAGCGCGGGGCTGCGCCCGAGGCGCGCTTTGACGGCGCTGAGGGCAACCACATCCGACCAGTTGGCGTAGCTCCCGGCGACCTCCACTCCCGCTCGGCCGATGCGTACGGCCACCCCAGTCCCGACCCTGGCCAGTTCCCGCTTGGCCAGCAGGTACCGCACCAGATAGAGGACGAACAGCCCCACCGAGATGCCAACGACGACGGCATAGATGGTGACGAAACCCGCGCCGGTGAGTTCGTCGCGTCGCCAGAGATAGATGACGATCATGATGATGATCGTGATCACCAGGCTGATCAGGCGCGACCGCACCAGCCGCCGCCGATGCGCGACCTTGTCGGCGATGATGCTGGAGTCGTAGGGCACCGCCAGCTCTTCAATGGGTTGTGCACTCATGGCTGGGTTCAATTCTCCCGGGCACCCCGGGGGGTGATGGCCATATGGATCCGGTAGCGGTCGGCGCGGTACCACGACGTCGACAGCTCGATCGCGCGTTCGCCGGCGCAGGTCACGCGCTCCTGCACCAGCAACGGGGCCCGCTTGGCGATACCGAGGATCCGGGCCTGATGCGCGTCGGCGGCCTCCGCCCGGACGGTCTGCTCGCCGCTGGTGACGATCACGCCGTACTCGCTGGCGAAGACGTCGTAGAGAGCGCCGAGCTCACGCTGTAACAGTCCTGGGAACAGCGCCGAGGGGTAATAGCCGACCTCGTAGGCCATCGGGGTGCCGTCGGCGGTGCGCAGCCGCTCGACTCGGATCACCGGCCGCCCGGGGCGAATGCGGAGTGCGTACGACACGTCGTCGTCGGCCGGTTCGTCACTCGCTGACAGGACCACGGTGGCCGGCAGTAGTCCACGGTCGCGCATCTCGCGGGAGAAGGACGTCAGGTGCAACCGCGAATCGACCTGCGGGCCGGTGACGTAGGTTCCCTTGCCGTGTACGCGTTCCAGCGCCCCGACGTCAACCAGATCGGCGATCGCCTGCCGGACGGTGACCCGACTGACGGCGAGACGGACCACCAGGGAGCGCTCGGAAGGGATGGCATCACCCGGTTTGAGCTCCGTGTCGATCAGCTGCTCCAAGATGGTGCGCACCTGCGCGCGTTTCGTGGTGGCCGCTCCGAGCGGTCGGTCGAGGCGATAGCCTGCGGCCTCGGTGCGGCCGGACTCGTGCTGCAATGGATCTCCTAGCAAGCCGATCGCCTCTGATCAAACGGTTAGACCAGTCCATACCACTATAGGAGAAATGTGTCGGACACGACGCAGACGCAGATGCTGCGGGAGATCGCCGAACAGCCAGCCGCACTGGAGCGCACCCTGAAAAGCCTGGTGCCACTGCAAAGCGAGATCCGCCTCCTCGCCAGGAATCGCGGTCGAGTCTTGTTGATTGCCCGCGGGTCGAGCGACAACGCCGCGATCTACGCGCGCTACCTCGCTGAGGTGCACGCCGGAGTGCCGGCCTCGCTGGCAGCGCCGTCGGTGGCCACGCTCTATCGCGCCGAACTCGATCTGGCCGACACCATCACCATCGGCGTCAGCCAGTCCGGTTCCACGGCCGAGATCGTCGAGGCCCTCGCGTGGGCCAAGGCCTGCGGATCGGCCACCATTGCCGTCACCAATGTCGAGGGCTCCCCGTTGGCTGGCGCGGCGGACATCGCGCTGATCACCCAGGCCGGGCAGGAGCTCGCCGTACCAGCCACCAAGACCTACACCACTCAGGTGGCGGCCCTGGCCGTCGCGGTTGATGCGCTGTCCCCCGAGCGGGGCCGCTTGGACCGTGAGTTCGGGTTGGTGCCGGAACAGGCGGAGGCGATGCTGAGCACCGCCGAGGCCATGGGTGAGATGGTCACCACGCTGTCGCGGACCAGCGAGGTGCTGGCCAGTGGGCGCGGGATCGCGTTTGGGACGACCCTGGAGGTGGCGCTCAAACTGGAAGAAACCTGCCTCCGTCCGGTGCGCGGACTGTCGTACGCCGACCTCAAGCACGGCCCGATCGCCATTGTCGATCATGAGCTGGTGACACTACTGGTGGCCGGCCCCGAAGGTCCGACCCTGCCCGGCATGATCGATCTGGCCGCGACGCTGCGCAGCAAGGGCAGCCCGGTGCTTGGCTTCGGGGGCAACGCCGAATTCCGCGCCGCCTGCGACCTATCCGTGGCCGGACCTGAACTGTCGGAGAAGCTGGCGCCCTTGGTCTCGATCATCCCGCCCCAGCTGATGGTCGAGCAGCTCGCCCGCTCCCTCGGACTCGACCCCGACGCCCCCCGCGGCCTGCGCAAGGTCACCCAGACCGACTGACGGGCCGGCGCTGACCGCAACTGCCGGTGTCAGTTGACGAAGACAGCGACCGTACGAGCGGGGACGCTGAGGGTGGAGGTGCTCCGGTTCCAGGCCGAGGTCTTGACTAACGGGTCACTGCCCCTGGTCTGAACCGGAGACAAGCGGAACTTCGCCCCCACGAGCCCCGGCACTGGTTGCGCCACCGCGATGTCGGAGGTGTTGAAGACGACCATCACGTTCTTGATCCTGGGGTCGACGCCGCGGCCAACAGTGTCGTCGATCCGCATCACGATCACCCCGTCCTGGGCCGCAGTGGTACCGGAGACCGGGAATGAGACCTTTTGCTTGATCAAGTCCGCGCTGCCCAGTCGGAACAACGGCGTGGAGAAGCGCAGCCGCAAGAGGTCTTGGGCATTCGCGCTCGCCCGCTGCACCTCGGCCGCGGTGGGCTTCAGGGCGGGGTTGGCCAGCAACGCCTTCTGCACCGGCCATTTCGCTTCGTTGTCGGCTTTGGGCGGCAACCCATGGCCAAAACCGTTGTCAGCGCCGGTCCAGTCGAGGGTGTTGAACCAGTCTCCTGAGTTGTAGGAGTTTCGGTCCAAACTCTTGCTACGCAGCAGGTCGGCGCCGGCGTGCCAGAACGACGACGTCTGGGACAAGGCGGTGAAAGACAGCGCCACCGTGTTCATCCTGACTCGATCCGACATCGTCGCGTCAACGGGCAGTTTGTACGTCAACTCGTCGAAGAGCGTCTCGTTGTCGTGGGCATCGACGTAGCTGATCACCTCATCGGGTTGGTCGGCATAGCCGGCCTTGGCCCCGTTGTAGTCGACCTCGTCGCCGCGCACCACCACACCGCTGGAGTTGGTGAACGTGAACGAGCGCAGGTTACCGGCCAGGCCCAGCTGCGCCAGATCGGTGTAGTTGCGCAGCCGCCCGGCCGGGTCTGGTTGTGCGACCCCGTTGGGATCGGTGACCAGACCGGTACCCAGGCCTTGGATCCGGGGATCGGCCTCGAAGGGTCCGCCACCACGCACCGCGTCGCGCAGCCGGTCGGAGAAGGTGCCGATCCCGGTGCCGCCCAGCTGGCCTTGACTGGCCTGGGTGAAGCGGGCGTTGTCTTTGACCTCGCCGAAGTTCCACCCTTCGCCGTAGAGGTAGATCTTCTTGCCGTTCACCCCGTCTGCTCTGAGCGTGAGCTCATCCAGGGCCGCCCGCACGGCGAGCATGTTTTCTTTGCTGTGATGACCCATCAGGTCAAAGCGGAAGCCGTCGACGCGATAGTGCTTGGCCCAGCTGACCACCGAGTCGACCATGATCTTTTGGCCCATCACATTTTCGGTGGCCACGTTTTGGCAGCACGTCGACGTCTCGACCCCGCCGGCGGCGTTGAGCCGCTGGTAGTACCCGGGGACGATCCGGTCCAGCACCGACGTGTCGGCTTGGCCCGAGGTCGGTGTGTGGTTGAAGACCTGATCGAGCACCACGCGCAGACCCGCCTTGTGCAGCCCGCCGACCATGGTGCGGAACTCGGCCACCCGCTGACCGCCGTCGGCCGTCGCCGCTGACGACGCGTACGACCCCTCGGGTGCCATCCAGTGCCAGGGATCGTAGCCCCAGTTGAACGCGTCGTCGCTGGCGGCGGCCATCACGCACGCTTGTTGTTGATCACTGTCCGGCGGGTACGACTTCAGGTCGCAGGCTGGGCTGCTTTGCTTGGCCGGGTCCTCCTCGATCGAGGCGATGTCGAACGTCGGCAGCAGGTGCACCGTGTTGAGTCCTGCCCGGGCGAGCGTAGACAGGTGTCGATAGCCGTCGGCCGACTTGTCGTTAAAGGCCAGATACGATCCGCGATGCCCCGCCGGGACAGTCGCATCTCCGGCCGAAAAGTCCCGGACGTGCAACTCGTAGACTGTGGTGTCCACCCGCTGCTTCAGCTTCGGCGACGCTGTCTTGCTCCAGACCGCCGGCATGAACGCCGGGTCCTCCAGGTCGATGGCGACTGAGCGGGTGGAGTTCAGCGTGAGGGCCACCGAATAGGGATCGGTGACGAGATTGGTCTCCACCTTGCCGGTGGTGGGCGCGTAGACCACCACCTCGTACAGGTAACGCGCACCGCCCCTGATAGCCGCCCGCACCCGCCAGGATCCATCCGACTGGCGGGTCATCATGGTGCGCCGTGCCTGAGCGGCGGGAGCGTCGGCCGAGTTGGACGGCCAGGTCAGCAACGTGACGGATCGAGCCGTGGGCGCCCACAGCCGGAAGGTCGGCTTCCTCGACTCCCAGTCGACGCCGTACGTGCCGGACCGCGCCTTCCGATAGAGGTGATCCAGCACCGGGGCGATCTGCACCCCGGTTCCGTCCCTCAGCTGGTGCTCGTCGTTGTAAAGTCCGACGGCCAGCTGCCCCTTGAGCAGATTCCGCACCATCGGCCGGCGAGCCGTGGGGAACCTGAGCGCGAGATATCCCTTCAGGTAGGGGTATTTCGCGACCACTGCCGCCGGCAGCCCCGACGGGTCATAAGTGAGGTTGTGGACCTTGTCGCTGTAGAGCCGCTCGGTGTCAAAGCGGATGCGACCGTCGGCCGAGCCGTGCAGCCGCCAGCGCAGGGTGGCGGGCTCGACACCAAGTGGCACCGAGCCGGCCGGCCAGGCCAGCAGGCCAGGGCTGACCCACACCGCCTTGGCTTTGGTCAGGTCGGTTGAACTGGCCGGCTGGCTCGTCACCACAGTGGGCACATGAGTGGTGGCGTTGAACATGAACTGCACCGTGAAGCCGTCGGCCGGAACGGTGAAGCTGATGTTGGCTGCGCCGCCACCTTCGCCGTAACTCTCGGCCCAGCCTTCGTTGTAGGCGATCTTGAACTCATACGACCCCGCCGGGATACCGGTACCGGTCCAGCTGTACACGCCATCACCGTCCGGATCACCCAACCACGAGCGTAGGCAATCCGGCTGCCAGTCACCGGCGGGGCAGCCCATCTCGGACTGGAAGCTGCCCGCGGCCGCGATCACCGGGCCCTGGGCCGAGTTCAGAATGTTGTGGGTGCGGTGGTCGTAGTAGTACTTCACCGCGCCTGCGGCCGTCGTGGTGTACGCGATGTTGCCGCCGCCGCGGGCGCCGCCGGCGCCGTAGTTCTCGGCCCACCCCTTGTTGATCGCGACCTTGTACTGCCAGTCCCCCGCTGGAAGGGTCTTGGTCCCGCGCCAGATGTCGTCCTTGGTTTCCCGCGTCAGCTGCGCCTGATCGCATTCGGGCTGCCAATCGCCGGCGCACCCCATCTCGGAGTTGTGATCGCCCGGGACGGAGACATTGTCGGGTTGGGTGACCGGACCACCTCCGGCTCCCGGGTCCTGCGCCGCGGCACCCTTCGCGCCGACCAGGCCGGAGGTCGAGGTGGCACTCAGGCGACCCCGGAGATCCTCGGACACCATCCGGTATTCGACCAGCGTGCCGTCGGCCAGACCGGACACGTCGTGGAAGACGCGGTACGGGACGTTGTCGTCGGTGCCCAGTGGCGTCCAGCCGGTGTTCCCCGCGATCCGGTAGGCAAAGCTCACCTGGGCGAAGTCGTCGCTGGACAACGCGGCACCGATCTCGGCTCGACCGCGGTAGTCGGCGCCACCGCCGGGCGCGTTGGCGAAGATGGCGGACGGCCGCTGCTGTCCGGCCGCATCGCGGTGCGCCTTCCACACCGAGACGCTCAGGGCCGGCACTGTGATCTTGATCCGTCCGTCCGCCCGCGACCGGACCGGAGTCTTCGTACCCAGGAGCGGGCGGAACGTGTTGCGCTGGGAGTAGGTCTCGAAGTCGGCGGACTTGGCTTCGGTGGCGTTGTTGACCGCGACGATGTATTCGGTTTTGTCGGTGGGATCAATCCGGCTGACGGCAAAGATACCCGCCTCCGGTGAGGAGTAGCGGGGGATCTGCGCGCCATCGGCCAAGGTCGGGTGTGCCTGGCGCAGCGCCGACAGCTGCTTGATCGTGCGATACAGCGGGGTGTTGGTCCCGAATCGATCCTTGGATCCGGCGGCGGTCGTCCCGTACACGTTGGGCTCGGTGGCGTACGACGCGGTCTGGGTGGCGAACATGTCCTGTCGCGCGTCCTTGTCACCGCCGGCGCCGATAAAACCCTGCTCGTCGCCGTAGTAAGTGACCGGTTGGCCGCGGGTCAAGAACATGAGCTGGTTAGCCAGGGTGAGCCGCTTGAGCCGCTCCGCGTCGCCGGTGATCCCGGCGTTGGTCAGCATCATGGACAACCGGCCCATGTCGTGATTACCCAAGAAGGTGGGCAGCTGGTAGGCGTTGGAGTCGGTATCGGTGTAATAGTCGTCCCCGGCGTAGAGGTCCCGTAGCCCGTTGGTGGCCTTGCCCTGAGCGAACTGGTTCGCCGCCCCCTGGAAGCCGAAGTCGAGGGTGGCCGGCAGTTTGCCGGTGGTGGTGTAGGTGCTGGTGATGGCGGGGTTGCCCTCGTACACCTCGCCGAACATGAAGAAGTCGGGGTTGCCGACCGCCTTGGCGTGGTCCAGCAGCGCCGGGGAGAACTGCGACCAGAACTCGGTGTTGACGTGCTTGACGGTGTCGATCCGGAATCCGTCGATGCCGAGATCCACCCAGGTGTTGTAGATGTCGGTCATGCCTTCGACGACCTCGGGCCGCTCGGTGAAGAGGTCGTCGAGGCCGGAGAAGTCGCCGTAGGTGGAGTTCTCTCCTTGGTAGGTGGTCTCACCGCGGTTGTGGTACAGAGTGCGGTTGTTGAGCCAGGCCGGCACCTTGACGGTCGCGTCAGCGGCGTTGCGAAAGACCGGCGGGTAAGGGAATGAGGTGGTGAGGTTCATGGCCGGGAAGGGCTTGTCAATGTAGGCGCGGTCGTCGAACGGAATGCCGTCAGCCGTCTTGTACGGGTAGTCGGTCTTATTGCGGTAGAGGTGGTCGCCGCCCTCGGCAGGCGCGATCACGTCCGCCGTGTGGTTGGTGATGATGTCGAAAAAGACCTTCATGCCCTTGCCGTGCGCGGCGTTGATCAACTTCTTCATGTCGGCGTTGGTGCCCAGGTGGGGGTCGATCTGGGTGAAGTCGGTGATCCAGTAGCCGTGGTATCCCGCACTGGCGTTGACGCCGGTGCCCTGCACCGGGCGGTTCTTGAACGACGGCGTCAGCCAGATCGACGTCGTGCCCATCCCTTTGATGTAGTCGAGCTTGCCGGTCAGGCCCTTGAGGTCGCCGCCGTGGTAGAAGCCTTTGTCGCTCCGATCGAAGCCGGTGTCCAGCCGCCCGCCGGTCAGGCCGCCCCGGTCGTTGGCGGTCGAGCCGTTGGCGAAGCGGTCCGCCATCACGAAGTAGAACCGCTCTTTGGTCAGTGCGGCGCGGAGGCTGTCATCGGCCAGCGCTTTGTCGGCGGCGGTGATCTCGGGGCCGGGCAGCTTGGTCGGGGTGAGCGTGGTCCGGTGGGTGATGTCGTCGTAGACCACGGCAATCCTGGTCGACCCCGCGAGATGCAGCGGAGCGTTGCTCGCACTGTTCTTGGTGCCGTCGGGAAGGTAGCTCACGTCCCAGGTGTCGTTCAGAGCCAGCTTGAACTCGTAGTCTCCGCCCGGGATGGTGAAGGTCTTGCGGTAGGTGCTGGCCGAAGGATCTTTGACCAGATCGGTGGCGTTGCAGTCGGGCTGCCAGTCACCGCTGCAGCCGAGCTCGGACTGCAAGCTACCGACCAGGGCCACAGTCGGCGTGGTCTCCGCTCGGGCCGCCACGCCCCCTCCCGGAATAACCGTGAGTGCCAGCGGCAGCACCAGGCTGAGCGCGGCCAGCGATGCGATCCATGGGGAACGGCGTGCAGGCACAGGCGGACTCCTTCGTCTCACCGGGCAGCCGTCGTCGGCTTCCCCGCGCCCGAGGGGAAGGCGCCACCCTCAACCTAAATCCGGCGCCCGCCCGCCGTCTAGCCCTGGGAGGTGGTTCTGGCACGCCGCACCGAACGAGACGTGCAACCTCTTCGAGGCCGGCCCATGCGACGAGCGATCAGCGATCTCCGGCCCAGCGGAGCACCCAGTGATACATCGCGATGGCGGCGGCGGCGCCGGCATTGATGGAGCGGGTCGAACCGTATTGGGTGATCTCGACCAGCTCGTCGCAGGCGGCGACCATCTCGTCGGTCAGTCCGGGACCCTCGGAGCCGAACACCAGACAGACCCGTTCGGGGAGCTCCGCCCGCTCCAACGGCACAGCGCCGTCGAGGTTGTCGACGCCGTACGCCGCGTAGTCGTGGTCTCGCAGCCAGGCGACGAAGTCGGCTACCTCGGCGTGATGGTGCACGTGCAGGTAGCGGTCGGTCACCATGGCGCCGCGGCGGTTCCAACGGCGGCGGCCGATGATGTGCACGCCGCCCACGTTGAAGGCGTTGGCCGTCCGCACCATGGAGCCGATGTTGAAGTCGTGTTCCCAGTTCTGGATGGCCACGTGAAGCAGGTGCCGGCCGCGATCCAGGTCTGCCACGATCTCGGACAGGCGCCAATACCGGTAGCGATCCACCACGTTGCGCCGGTCACCTCCGGCCAACAGATCGGGGTCGAGGTGCCGGTCGTCCGGCCACGGCAACGGATGGGGTCCCACCCCGTGCTCCCTAGCCCCGGCCATCTCGTCCTCACTTAGGTAACTCACAGCGTGCGACGGTACCGTTGGCGCCCGTGAACGCTTTCTCCGACGCCGCGCTGCTGGTGCCGATGCTGTTGCCGGACTGGCTCGATCCTGAGTTCTTGATCCGCTCCTTCGGCCCGTACGCGCTGTGGGGTGTGGCCTTCATCGTCTTCGCCGAGTGTGGACTGTTCGCGATTCTGCCGGGAGACTCGCTGCTGTTCACCGTCGGGCTGTTCGTGGCCCTCGGAGCGATCGGCCATCCGCTCTGGTTCGTTTGCCTGGTGCTGACCGTGGCGGCCGTCAGCGGCAACGTCTGCGGCTACACGATCGGGCGCAAGATCGGGCCGCCGCTGTTTCGACAACGGCCTGGCTGGGGCGGCCGACTGTTCAAACAGTCCTACGTCGACAAGACCCACGAGTTCTTCGACCGCTACGGCAACCGGGCGCTCATCTTGGCCCGCTTCGTGCCCATCGTGCGGACCTTCGTCACCCTCGTGGCCGGCGTCTCTCGGATGGACTTCCGCCGGTTCATCACCTACACCGCCATTGGCGGGGTTTTCTGGGCGTGTGGCGTGACCATCCTTGGGTTTTACCTCGGCCAGGTGCCGTTCATCCACAACAACATCGAGGCCGTTCTCATCCTGATCGTCGTCGTGTCGCTGATTCCGATGGCCGTGGAGTTCTTCCTCGCCCGCCGCCGGCTCAAGAACGAGCGCAGCCCGGCCTGAGGTCACCTCACCCGCTGACCTGCAGACCGGCCAATGCGTCGCGAGCCGGCTGCTCGAACTGCGGCGAGGTGTCAGGAATTGATGCGTAGAAGAGTCCGGCTTCGCCGTCGGCGGTGTCAACCACCACCACGATCAGCAACTCGCCTTTGGTCTTGATGCCGTCCTCGGTCAGGTCGAAGGAAAGCTGCGATTCGACCAGCCAGGCGTCCTTCCCATCGACCGTCACCGCCTCGCTCCTCAGCTCCTTACGGTTGACTTCCGCCTCGCCGTAGAACAGGCCCGTGATGCAGGTGACGATGACACTCGCTCCCTGCTTCGGCCCGTAGAACCCGTCCCCGGAAAGCAGCCGCGCGATCAGGACCGAGGCCACCCAGGTGGGGCGATTGCTGTCATCTTCCTCAACGGTGGCCTGCTGGTGCTGGACGTCGCGACCGAAGGGGACCCGTCGATCCCAGCTCGGAGCGTTGAACGGAGCGCCCAGCCGCGGATAGCTCAGCTTGCCGCTGCTCACCCGAGCGCCGGCCTGGGCGGGCGGCGAGGCCGAGGGGACGCCCGCCGGCGGGCACACCGCGGCGGACGATGCCGGGGGGTCCGGACCGAGGCCCGGACCCCCCGGTGTCGGTGACGGCCGAACGATGACCACCACCACGATCACCACGGCCAGCACGACCGCTAAGGCGATCGCACCCAGAATCCAGCCCGCGCTGCTCCGGCTCCGCCTCGGTTCGCCAGCCGGGTTGATGAACGAAGAGCGATCCAGCGGCTCCGTACCCGGACGATTGCCGTACGCGGCGACGCTGGGCGGCGGCGCGGCGCTGGGAGTCAAGGAGGTCGTCGCGGTCCAGGTCTGGCCATTCCAGTAGCGGAACAGATCAGGCTGTCCGGCTGGATCGGGGTACCAGCCGGGGGGCGCGCTCATCTCCCGATTCTAGGACGGATCCAGATCCCTGAAATCCTGCCGCTCACCGGTGCCCAACAGGCCCGTGGACCGGGTTCGCGGACCGTGGGCGGCAGGATTTCAGGGGACCGCCGCACGCCAGCCCCGTCCGTCGCCTCGGGGAACCTAGCTCGGCAAGTGATCGCCGCGGGCGCGAACCAAGGTCACCGGCGCAGTCAGCCGCCAAGCTTCAAAGGTCAACTCCGCCAGTTCCACTCGGTCCACCCCCTCCAGTCGGACCACGACCCAGCCGAAGTGGCCGGCGGTGAACTGGACCTCGAAGATGTCGGGTCGTTCTGAGACCAGGGCGAACTGCTCGGCGACCAACTGCTTGAGCCCGACCGTTTGAGTACGCTCCCAGAGGTAGCCAAACGTGTCGCCATGCACCTTGAACGTCGAGTATCGAGCGGTGTCGGTCTGCTGGACGTCCTCCAGCTGGCGGACCAGGGCTAAGAAGTCCTCGGAGTGCGTACCCACCACGGCCTCAGGACGTCATCTCCATCAGCGCTGCCAGCTCGTCGGGCGTGGGCACCCAGAGACCGGCTTCGACGTTCTGGGTGATCTGCTCCACCCGGGTGGCGCCGGCAATGACCGAGCCAACGGTCGGCATTGCCGCCAGCCCACCCATCGCCACCTGCAGCATGGTCAGATCGCGTTCCGCACAGAACGCCGCGATGGCCTCGATCGTGTCGAAGTCGGACTCGGCCAGCCGTTCGGCGTTGCCGGCCAGCCGAGTCCCCTCGGGTGGTGGCTCGCCTCGTCGGTATTTGCCGGTCAGCAGACCTGAGGCCAGGGGGAAATAGGGCAACAAGGCCTGCCCGGTGTGCTCCAGCGCCGGGACCAGCTCCGTCTCGATGCCTCGCTTCAGCCAGGAGTACTCGTTCTGGGCCGACACGAACGGCTCGTAGCCGCCCTGCCGAGCCGTCCAGTCGGCGTTAACCGCCTGCCAACCGCTCAGGTTGGACGACCCGATGTAGCGCACCTTGCCTTCGGCGACCAGCTCACTCAACGCCGCCAGCGTCTCCTCGATCGGGGTGTGCGGGTCCGGGGCGTGCAGTTGGTAGAGGTCGATCCAGTCGGTGTTCAACCGACGGAGGCTGCCCTCCACCGCCAGCCGGATGTAGCGGCGCGAACCACGCGCCCCCCAGTCCGGCCCGTTGCTGCCTTGCATGTCCATTCCGAACTTGGTGGCCACCACCACGTTGCGCCGACGCTCCCCTAGCGCCCGGCCCAGCAGAGTCTCCGAGCCGCCGGCGTTGCCGTAGATGTCGGCGGTGTCAAACAAGGTGATGCCAGCGTCAATGGCCGCCTCCACCACTCCCGGCACGTCCTCGTCGGCCATCCGGGCGCCGAAGTTGTTGCAGCCGAGCCCGACAGTGGACACCGTTAAACCGGAGTCGCCCAGCTGCTGGTAGGTCATCTCGCTGGACAGGGGTCTCCTGGGTCAGACGGACGGGGTCTACTGGGTCAGACGGACGGGGTCTCCTGGGTCAGACGGACGGCGACTACGGATTGGGGCGCTGCGATCCATCCTGGTTGGGCGGCCAGGTCTGCGGCGGCTGATACCCGCCGGGCTCCGGCGCTGACTGCTGGGAGCTCGCATTGGGGGCGGTATAGCCACCCTGGCTGGGCGGCTGCTGATAGGGAGGCTGTTGGTACTGCGCCGGTGGGTTGGAGCTGGGCTGGTGAGAGGCCGGTTGGTTCTGGGTTGGCTGATGCTGGGGCGCCTGGTTCTCGTTCCCATACTGCTGCGGATTGGGCAGGGCGTCACTCGGGTCGTCGTACTCCGCGGGCGGGTTGGATTGGCTTTGGGGCAACTGGCCAGGACCCGGCTGGCCGGCCTGGTCAGCTTGATCGCCCCGATACGCGATCTCCCCGAAGCTGACGTTCGGCGCCTGCCGTACGGCAGCGTCGTTGACCTCGAAGTAGGTCGCCTTCTCGAAGTGGAACATGTTGGCGATGATGTTGCTCGGCACTGAGTCGACCTTGGTGTTGTAGACCCGCACATTGGCGTTGTAGTACCGCCGGCCGGCCGCGATCCGATCTTCAGTCTCGGCTAGCTGCTTTTGCAGCTCGAGGAAGTTCTGGTTGCTCTTCAGGTCGGGATAGGCCTCTACGCTGACGATCAGGTTGCGTACGGCTCCCGACAGAGCCTGCTCGACGTCGGACCGCTGCTGGCTCGGCAGCGAGCCGTCGGCAGCGGAGATCTGCTGAGCCTGGCTGCGCAACCGGGTGACGTCCTCGAGGGTGTTTCGCTCGTGGGCGGCGTACGCCCGTACGGTCTCGACCAGATTGGGAATCAGCTCGTAGCGACGGTTCAGCTCGACGTCGATCTGGCGCCAGGATTCCTGGATCAAGTTGCGGGACTTCACAAAACCGTTGTAGGCGCCCATCGCGACCAATGCGATGATCACCACGATCACCAAGATGATCACGATGACGGTGATGGCTTCGCCCATGGTTGTTCCTCTACTTGGGGTGCGGGTCCGCCCAGGCAGGCAGGTGCGTTCTCAGGGTAGTGCGTGCGTGGTGAGCGGCGTGCTCAGGCTAGGCCGAGGTCGTCCTTGCTGATGGCGAACCGGTATGCGAGTCCTTCCGCCTCGATCCGTTGTCGGGCTCCGGTGTCGCGGTCGACAATCACCGCCACCCCGACCACATCAGCGCCCGCCTCGCGCAGCGCCGTCACCGCGGTCAGCACCGAGCCACCCGTGGTGTTGGTGTCCTCCACCGCCAGCACCCGGCGCCCCTCGACCGGCGACCCTTCGATCCGCCGCTGCAGTCCGTGGGCTTTGTCGGCCTTGCGGACCACGAACGCGTCGAGCCGTTCCCCGGCCGCCGCCGCAGCGTGCAGCATCGACGTTGCCACCGGGTCGGCGCCGAGCGTGAGACCGCCGACCGCCTCGAACTTCCAGTCGGCGACGAGGTCCCGCATCACTCGGCCGATGATCGGCGCCGCCGCCCCATCCAAGGTCACCCGGCGCATGTCCACGTAGTAGTCGGACTTCTGGCCCGACGAGAGCGTCACCTCCCCGTGAACGATGGCGAGGCTCTTGATCTGCTCGATCAGCGCGGCGGTGTCATCGACAACAGGAAGAGCGGACATAACCGCACCCTAGAGGACTCAATGCGGCGAAGCCGGAATTGAGTCCTCTAGGTGGTCACGCCCGGAAGTTCGTGGCAACCACTTGTGAAGGAGGGCCGGTCCAAGGCTCGGGCGGGACCGGTGAACCGCTTTGGGCGGCCGGTCAGGCCTTGTTCTTGGTGCTGGCCAGATGCCCGAAACCGATCGAACGGTCCGGCGACTGAAATAAGTCCTGACAGGTGGTCAACGTAATGATGGGTGTGCTGGGTTTAACCCCGGTCTGGCCCGGCACCGGGTCGATCACCCAGGTCTCAGTGTCGCTGACGGTCAAATCCTTGGGCGGCTCGTCCAACACGTACGTGTAGACGGCGTCTCGGGTCTCCACCACGACCTCATCGCCGCTGTTGAGCTCAAGCAACCGGGAGAACGGCTGCCCGTGGGTGACGCGGTGGCCGGCGACCGCAAAGTTGCCGATCTCACCGGGCATCGCGGTCGAGGTGTAATGTCCGACCCCGCGATCGAGGATGGACAAGTCCGTGCCCGAGAGAATGGGAATCTCGTACGCGTCCCCAAAGCTCGGAATGCGCAGTAGCGCAATGGCGTCGCCGGGGATGATCGTCTCCCTGGGTTCTTCGGTCGCCCTGGTCTCTTCGGTCGCCGCCCTGGTCTCTGCGGTCGCCCTGGTCTCTTTGGGCTCCCTAGCTCCGTTGGGCCCTGAAGTCTTCTTGGCTGCCGTGGTGTCGACTTTCCCTGGCTTGGCCGTTGAGGTTTTCTTTTCGGCGGCCCATTTGGATCGGAGGTCCGTTCGTTCGGATTTGAACGCTTTCTCAGCCACCACGTTGGTGCCGAGATATTGATACCCCACCCAGCCTAGGCACGACAGTCCGCCGACCAGCATCATGATGCCGGTCACCGTAAATGCCGAGACCCTTCGCCGCCTGACGGCCCTTCGGGGGCGGCGTTGGCGCGGAGGCCGACTCTGCGGCTGGGCATCTTCCCGGCCGAAGTCGTCCATGAAAGAACTACTCACGTAGCAATTGTGCCCCACCGGATAGGCCAATCACCTATTCAGCCAACAACGCTTGGTTGCGATCGAGCGACGGCGCGGCGCAAAGTGCCACCCAGACGAAACTAAACTTTGCTCATGAGCGCGATTCCCGGCTGGTATCTCGATCCAGGTGGCCAGCCCGGAATGTACCGGTTCTGGGACGGAGGCAGTTGGTCGGCGTCGCTGTCGCCAACACCGGGGGCCGCACCACCGATGAGCCAATCCGGGCTACCGCGCCAGGGCTCGGCGGCGCCGTACGCGCCGGGCAGGCCGACCACACCGATCCCCCCGCGAAAGCGGTCGTGGGGCTGGATCATCGGCCTGCTTGCCGTACTCGTCGCCCTGGTCGTCGTCATCGTGCTCGTGGTGCAGCGGGTGGGCGGCGGAGGGGCCACTCCCCTCACACCCGGTGGTCAGCCGTCGGGCGACGTCTGCCCGCAGCCGCGCACCGAGTCTCCCCAACCTCAACCCGGTGATGGACGGGTCCACGGTGGACGCCTCTCCTACCCGTTGCTTGCATCGCCGTGGTCGGCCCCACAGCCCGAAGACAAGGTCGCGTTCGGGCGCGGCGTCCTGATCCAGTCCGTCGAGATCGAAAAGAGCGGTGCGCAGCGCTGGCTAGCCGCGGTACTGATCGGCGAACTGGTGGCCGGCGATGGCTTCTTTGCGCCCGAGGACGGGGCGGCGATCGTGGTGAAGTGCGTCAGCGGCACCTTCTACGGCGACTCCGAGGTGACCCGCGACGACAAGGTGAACAAGTCGACCACCGTCGACGGTCACGACGCGTGGGTGATCGAGTCGCAGCTCGGGTTCGACGTGCCCGGTATCAAGGCCAAGAGCGAATTGTTGATTGTGGTCATCGTCGAGACCGGAAACGGGTCCGCCGGCCTCTTCTACGCCTCGATACCGGAGAACGCACCTGAGTTGATAGCGCCCGCTCGCCGGGCCCTCGCGTCCGTCCACGTCGACGACTGAGCCCGGCTCGGATCTCTGCGACGCCTCCTGAGCCCGTCGAATGGACGTCGCGGCTGCGCGTGACCGACCCTTCGAGACGCAAGCTTGAGCACGGAGACGGGTCGTCAGGCGTAGGGGTCGGGGGTGAGGGTGTACTTGGTGGAGAGGTATTCGTGGATTCCCTCGAGACCGCCCTCACGACCGATGCCGGATTGTTTGACGCCACCAAAGGGGGCGGCGGCGTTGGAAATGACGCCGACGTTCAGGCCCATCATCCCGCTCTGCAAACGGTCGATGAGTCGCTGACCGCGCGCCAGACTGGCGGTGTAGGCGTAGCTGACCAGGCCGTACTCGGTGTCATTGGCCAAGCTCACGGCCTCGTCCTCGTCATCAAATGGGACCACGCTCAGCACCGGCCCGAAGATCTCCTCCCGCATGATGGCGCTGCCAGGCCGGACGCCGGTGAGGACCGTTGGGGCATAGAAGGTGCCCGGCCCATCAATCAGCTGCCCACCAGTCCGCACCTCGGCGCCCCGCTCGGTGGCGTCGCTCACCAGGTCGTTGGCCTTGGTCACGGCGGCGGCGTTGATCAATGGACCGATCTGGACGCCGTCCTCGGTGCCCCGGCCGACCGTGAACGCCTTCACCCGCTCGGTGATGCGGTCGCTGAACTCCTCGGCCACCGATCGGTGCACGAAGAAGCGGTTGGCGGCCGTGCAGGCTTGCCCGACGTTGCGGAACTTCGCCAGCAGCGCGCCTTCGATGGCCTGGTCGAGATCAGCGTCGGCGAACACCAGGAACGGTGCGTTGCCGCCGAGTTCCATCGACGTCCGCAGCACGTTCTGGGCCGACTGCGCAATCAGCGTCCGACCCACCGCGGTCGAGCCGGTGAAGCTGAGCTTGCGCAGTCGCGGGTCGGCGATGATCGGCTCCGACACGGCCGCCGCCGAGGAGGTGGTGATGACGTTGAGAACGCCGTCGGGCAGACCGGCCTGGATCAGTAGCTGCGCGAGAAAGAGCGTGGTGAGCGGAGTCAGCTCGGCCGGTTTGACCACCGCCGTGCAGCCGGCGGCGAGGGCAGGCGCGATCTTGCGGGTCGCCATGGCCAGTGGGAAGTTCCAGGGCGTGATCAGGTAGCACGGTCCGACCGGATGCTGCGACACGATCATCCGACCCGTGCCTTCGGGGTTGGTGCCATAGCGGCCGCTGATCCGGACGGCCTCCTCGCTGAACCAGCGCAGGAACTCACCGCCATAGGCCACCTCGGCCGCGGATTCCGCCAGCGGTTTGCCCATCTCCAGGGTCATCAACAACGCGATGTCGGTCTTGCGCTCCACCACGAGGTCGAACGTCCGGCGCAGGATCTCACCGCGTTGGCGGGGCGGGGTCTGAGCCCAGTCTTCGGCTGCATCCACCGCGGCCTCGAGCGCAGCCCGCCCGTCGGCCGGGCTGCCATCGGCAACGGTCTTGATCACGGTGCCAGTGGCCGGATCCTGCACCTCCAGCGTGGCCGCCGATTCCGCGGCGCGCCATCGACCACCGACCAAGAGGCCGTCAGGTACGGCATCGAGCACTTCCTGCTCCGCCGAGGAATCCATGTCCACTTCTTCCGCTCGATGGTCGGTTGCCTGACCGCAGCGTATTGAGTCGGCCACGCTGGAAGGCGGGGTCGCTGGCCCGCCCAGCGCCAGCCTAGGGTGCTGGTATGTCGTCGCAGTGGAAGGCTGATCGGGTCCGTTCCTCCACGGCCACCGTGTTTGCGGAGATGTCCGCGCTGGCCGTTCGGACGAAGTCGGTGAACTTGGGCCAGGGATTTCCAGACACCGATGGTCCCGCCTTCATGCTCGAGGAGGCGCGGTCGGCGATCGCGGCTGGCGTCAACCAGTATCCGCCCGGTCGGGGCATCGCGCCGCTCCGGCAGGCCATCGTCGCCCACAGCGGGCGCACCTATGGCCTGACCTACGATGCCGAGACCGAGGTCCTGGTGACCACCGGCGCCACCGAGGCGCTGGCCGCCGCCATCTTGGCCTTCGTCGACCCAGGTGACGAAGTCATCGCGTTGGAGCCGTTCTACGACTCCTACGCTGCTTCAATCGACCTCGCCGGGGGCGTACGGGTGGGGGTGGCGCTGTTCGGGCC
>JAABUN010002912.1_pt1 | contig 28387 bp, 24 predicted proteins | sample 5559311 | NCBI WGS metagenome assembly JAABUN01 (sample SAMN10711877, study PRJNA513370) | rock metagenome | isolation source: Antarctica rocks | place: Antarctica: Victoria Land, Siegfried Peak sud
CCAACGCGAACATCCTCGTCCTGCCTCAGATCGAGACCGAGGAGGCCGTCGCCAACCTCGACGAGATCCTGTCGGTGCCGGGCGTGAGCGGGATCATGATCGGGCCGGCGGATCTTGCCAACTCGCTGGGCTACGGCCACGACCGCAATAACAGCGAAGTTCGCAACGTGATGGAGACCGTGCTCGAGCGGTGCCTGGCTCGCGGAGTGCCGTTCGGGCACTTCACCAACAGCATCGAACTGTCGCGCCAATGGATCGAGCGTGGCGCGCTGATCACCACCTGCGGCGGCGACGTCGGTTTCGTCGCCGACGCGATCGCCCAATCGCTCGAGGACATCTCGGCTCTCCGGCGCGGCCTCGTCCGCCAGCCGAACAGCGACGTGCGGTGAACCCAGGAGGCAATCCCTCGGTGCCTGACAACGATCGGTGGGCGCTCGTCGGGGCCAACCTCATCGATCCGGCGACCCACTCGGTGCGACGAGGCGGCGTGCTCATCGAGGGCGGCCTGATCGTCGCCGCCGGTCCGGATGTGGGGCCCGATGCGATCGGCACGGCGGAGGTCGTCGCGGCGGCCGGGCGGTACGTCATGCCAGGCCTGATCGACACCCATCTCCACCTCGCGTTCGACGGGGGGCCGCGACCCGTCGAACGGTATCTCGAGGACGGCATCGATCCGGGCCTGCCCAGCCGGATGGCGGACGCGGCACGGATGGCCCTCGATTCTGGGGCGACGACGATCCGCGACCTCGGTGGCCCCGATGGAGCCTCGTTCGAGCTGCGCGACAGGCTTCTTCATGACCGGCTGCTGGGGCCGCGCCTCGTCGCGGCGGGACTGGTCGTGGGACCGCCCGGCGGCCATTGTCATTTCATCGCCCGGCTGACCGCCGATCCGACCGACCTGGTCGACGCGGTTCGCGCCCAGCTCGATGCCGGCGCCGATTGCATCAAGGTCATGGTCACCGGTGGCGTCCATACCCCCGGCTCGAGCTCGGCCGACACGTACTACGATCTGGCCGCGCTCGCGGCCGCCGCCGATCTGGCTCATGGACACGGCCGCCGGATCACGGGCCACGCGACGAACACGACCGGCATCGAGCGCGCCATCCTCGCGGGGTTTGACAGCATCCAGCACGGCTCGGCACTCGACGACCGGCTGGCGGGACTGGCGGCCGCGCGCGGGTTGATCGTCGTTCCGACGCTGGGCACCCATGCCGCGATGAAGGAACACCTCGGCGACCCGGGCATCCCGACCTACGTGGCGGCGGCCGCCGAACGTGGCAGCGTCGGCAAGGTCCATGCGGTTCGAGCGGCCGTCACCGCCGGCGTGTCCATCGCCGCGGGCACAGATGGCGGTGTCACGTTCGTTGGCCACGGTGCACTCGCCCGCGAGCTCGAGCTGCTCCGAGAGCAGGGGCTCGGAGCGATGGCGACGCTCGCCGCAGCCACCTCGATCGCAGCGATCGAGGTCGGCCTCGCCGATCGTATCGGGAGGATCGCCCCTGGCTACGATGCCGACCTCATCGTCCTCGAGCGGGACCCGCTGGTCGACATCCGGGCGCTCGTCCGACCGGTCGCGGTCATGCGGGGCGGGTTCACGCACGCGGGAGCGGCCCTCCTGCAGCCCGCCGGGGGCGGAGCCGGACGATGACCGACCACCTGGTCGTCTCGGCGGAGGTCGACGCCGCACTCCGTGTCGTGTCGACGGCGACCCTCACCGCCCAGCTCCTGCGGCGCGGTATCCGCACCTCGTTCCTCGCGGGCGTCCGGCCCCTCCGGCCGGACCTGCGGATGGTGGGCCGAGCCATCACCCTTCGCTATGTCCCGATGCGCGAGGACATCGGCACCGGGGCCGAGTTCGACAACAGCACCAATCCCCAGCGGATCGCGGTGGAGTCCGTCGGACCCGGCGACGTCCTTGTCATCGATGCGCGGGGCGACACGCGCGCCGCGTCTCTCGGCAACATCCTCGCCACCCGGATCCTTCGGCGCGGCGCCGCCGGCATCGTCACGGACGGGGCCTTTCGCGATACACCCGGCTTCATCGATCTTGACCTGCCGACATACGCGGCCGGGGCGCACGCCGCCACCTCGGCGACGGTCCACCATCCGGTCGACTTCGGCCTACCGATCGGCTGCGCCGGTGTCCTTGTCCTGCCTGGCGACATCCTCGTCGGCGACGCCGAGGGAGTCGTGGTCATCCCGGTCGCGATGGTCGCGGCGGTCGCCGCGGACGCCCTCGAGCAGGAGCACCTCGAGGCCTTCCTGCTCAGGCTCGTCGATGGCGGCGCAACCGTCCCCGGGGTCTATCCGCCAAACGAGGCGACCATGCTCGCATACCGCGAGGAGAAGGGCGCCCTTTCCACGGAGTGATAATCACTTCCGAAACCATTGACACTGCCACGATCGGCCCGTACGATCGGCCGAGCAGAACCACACGTCCGTTCTTGGAGGAGGTCGCGATGGCAGGGCCCGTATCCCGGCTCGGGGACATCAAGCTGTCGCGACGGCGGTTCATCGCGTACAGCGGGCTGACGATGGCCGCCGCCGCCTGCAATCCGGTAGCTGCCCCGTCGAGCGGAAGCCCAGCGAGCGGAAGCCCGGCGACGCGGGCCCCGTCGGCGAGTGGCGGCGCCGCTGGCTCGGCGACGCCCAGCCAGACGGCGGGTGCGGTCCTCCGTTACGGCAGGGCAGGCGACATCACCGACTTCAATCCGTGGGATATCTCGGGTTCCGAGACGGAGGTCTACAACCAGGTCTTCTCTCGCCTCGTCTGGCGCGATTCCGATGGCAAGGAGCATCTCGATCTGGCCGAATCGTACGAACTGGCGCCCGACGGGAAGACCGTCACAATCAAGGTTCGGTCGGGCGTGAAGTGGCATGACGGCAAGGACTTCACGGCCGCCGATTACGTCACGATGTACGGCTACCTGACCGACCCGGCCATGGCCGAAGACCCCAACATCGGTGAGATGAAGGGCGTGCTCGAGAAGATCACCGGCGTCGAAGCCCCGGACCCGACGACGCTCATCCTCAAGGCCTCGGCGCCGGTCCCCTATATCGCCGACATCCTCGATTACTGGCACGCCATCCGGATCGACAACCCGACGGACTTCGGGTTCGTCGCGACCCCGCCGGTTGGCACGGGTCCGTTCAAGCTGACCGAGGTGATCCCGAGTCAGAGCGTCACCTTCGAGGCCAACCCCGACTACTACGTCGAGGGCCAACCGGTCCTGGGCGGGCTCGCGATCTCCTTGTATGGCGGCGCCACGAACCTGCTCCAGAACCTTCAGTCGGACAGCGTCGACGGCATCCTGGTGGCGAACCCCGCGGAGATCGCGTCGGTCGCCGGCGACGACGCCTACCGGGTCGATGTCACTCCCGGCGGCGGCGTCTGGGACGTCTATTTCAACGTTCGCAAGGCACCGTTCGACAAGCCCGAGGTCCGTCAGGCGCTGTCCTATGCGATGGACCGCGAGGCGATGGTCAAGGCCGGCGACGAAGGCCTGGAAATGGGCGTGACCACGCCGTTCAACAACCCGAGCTCGCTCGGCTACAAGGCAGAGCTCGTGACCGCGCATCCGTACGACCTGGCCAAGGCCAAGGCGCTGCTCGACGCGGCCGGGATCAAGGATCTCAAGATCGTCTATCCATCCCCGAGCAGTATCCCCCGATCCGAGACCTACGGGCTCATCTGGCAGGCCTCGCTCAAGGAGATCGGGGTCACCCTCGAGATCCAGCCCGTCGACGACGCGCGCTGGGGCGACATCGGCAGCGGCAAGGATCCGAACACCGACCTCGTCATCTGGAACAACGGGCGCGGCAATCGGGACCCGGCGATCTTCTGGAGCACGCAGCGGAACTTCGGTGGCGGCGCCGAGACGATCTGGGGTTACAACAACCCGGAGTTGATCGCCCTCGTCGCCCAGGGAGCTGCGGAGGTGGACCAGGCGAAGCGAACGACGATCTATCAGCAGGCCAACCAGATGCTGGTCGACTCATCGCACGTCCTCGTCATCTCGACACGGTCCCAGTACTGGGTGTACAACGCGAAGGTGAAGGACATCGACGTCGACCTCATCGGCGCGATCGTCCTGGCGGGCGCGTCGATCGGCGCCTAAGGGCGTCGATCGTCGTCCCAGCCGCGCGCCACGGAGGCTAGCTCCCGGGAGAGTTCATGGGTCGCTACGTCCTGACCCGCCTGCTGCAGTTCCTGCCGACACTGTTCATCGCATCGGTCGTGGTCTTCCTGGTGATCCAGGCCTCACCAGGGGACCCGGCCAGGATCAAGCTCGGGCCAGAGGCGACGCCGGAGCAGGTCGCCATCGAACGAACGCGACTCGGCCTGGACGAGCCGCTGCCCGTCCGCTATGTCATCTGGCTGTCCGATGCGGTGCGGCTTGATCTTGGTCGCTCGTTCCAGAGCAACCTGCCCGTCACGGATGTGGTCTTCGATGCCTTCGGCTACACCGTCCGCCTCGCGCTGGCAGCGGGCGCCATCGCGACCACGCTCGGGATCTCGGCGGGCATCCTCGCCGCGCTGTTTCGCGGGAGGCCTCTCGACATCGTCATCTCCACGATGTCGGCGGTCCTGTTGAGTCTGCCCAGCTTCGTTATCGGGATCGTGCTCATCCTTGTGTTCGCCGTGAACCTGCGCTGGCTGCCATCGTCGGGGGCGGGCCGGACCGGCCAGGCGCTACTGGATGGCTTGCGCTACCTGATCATGCCGGCGGTAGCCCTCGGCCTGCCGTTTGCGGCGGTCCTGACCCGGTTCATGCGCGCCGCGATGATCGAGGCGCTGGGACAGGATCATGTCCTGACCGCGCGCGCCAAGGGCCTCAAGCCGGTCACCGTCGTCGGGCGACACGCCGTGCGCAACGCCCTCGTGCCCACGATCACGATCGCCGGAATCAGCCTCGGGACGCTTCTGGCGGGGGCCGTCGTCATCGAGACCGTCTTCTCCTATCCGGGGCTCGGACGGCTCATCGTCGGCGCCATCTTCAATCGCGACTACCCGATCGTGCAGGCCGGATTGATCCTGGCGGCGGTCGTGCTCCTTGGCATGTCCCTGCTGGTCGACCTCATGTACGGCATCCTCGATCCACGGATCCGGACCGGACGGAGCGGATCGTGACGGTCGCCGTCCCGCTCGTCCCCCGCGCATCGGTCGTCGGGCGAGCCAGACGGATCGACACTCGCCTCCTGATCGGTGGCGGGATGCTCGCCCTGATCATCCTCGCCGCCGTATCCGGCCCGCTCCTGCTCGCCCGGTTCGACCCCATCGAACTGCACCTCGACCACCGCCTGGAAGGACCGACCTCGACCTTCACCCTGGGCACGGACGAGGTCGGCCGCGACATCTTCAGTCGCCTCCTGTCGGGACTGCAGCCGGCCCTCCTCGCCGGGCTCGCGGCGGTCCTCGTGGCAGCGATCTCGGGGACCTTGATCGGCGTCTCATCCGGGTATTTCGGTGGCAAGTACGAATCGTTCGCCAACCGGATCATGGATCTCCTGCTCGCATGGCCGACGATCTTTCTCGCGCTCGCGATCGTGCTGCTCGTCGGCCCCGGTCGGTTGAACGTGATCCTCGCCATCGGCATCGCTGAGACACCGGTGTTCGCCCGGCTGGTGCGGTCGATCACGATCCAGAACCTGCACGGCGAGCACGTCGAGGCGGCCCTCTCGATGGGTGCTTCAAGCAGACGGATCATGCGCGTCCACATCCTGCCTTTTGCGGTCAGCGCGCTCATCGTGCAGCTCGCGATCTCCACTCCGCAGGCGGTCGTGGCCGAGGCGTCCCTGAGCTTCCTCGGGCTCGGCGCGCAACCGCCTGAGCCGTCCCTCGGCGCGATGCTCAGCGGGGCCCAGGACTTCCTGTCCAAAGCGCCGACGTACACGATCTTCCCGGCCGTGACGATCGGCATCCTCGTGCTCTCGCTGACCCTCCTCGCGGACGGCCTTCAGGACCGCCTGGACCCGCGTCGTCGTGGTGGCCGGTCGTGACGCCCTCGCACCCGGCCGAGGCGCCCCTGCTCGACGTTCGCGGCCTGAGCGTGGCCTTCCCGTCGCCTCGCGGCGATCTGATGGCCGTCGACCGGGTCTCACTTTCGGTCGGTCGTGGTGAGACGGTCGCGCTCGTCGGCGAATCGGGATCCGGCAAGAGCATGAGTGCACTGGCCATCATGCGCCTGACGCCGCCCGGCGCACGGATGAGCGCGGACTGGCTCGGCCTCGACGGTGCGGACATGTCGAAGCTCGGCGAACGAGAGATTCGCGATATCCGTGGTCGGCGGATCGCGATGGTCTTCCAGAACCCGATGTCGTCGCTCAATGCGGTCCTCACGATCGGGCGGCAGATCACCGAATCGCTCGAGCGCCACATGGGCCTGCACGGGCGGATCGCCCGGGCCCGGGCGATCGAGTTGCTGGCGATGGTCGATGTGCCCGCCCCTGGCAAGCTCGTCGACGCCTACCCCCATCAACTTTCGGGTGGGATGCGCCAGCGCGCGATGATCGCCATGGCCCTTGCCGCCGGACCGGAGCTGCTCATCGCGGACGAGCCCACTACGGCGTTGGACGTGACCATCCAGGCGCAGATCATGGAGCTGCTCGGTCGATTGCAGCGGGAGATGGGGATGGCCGTCCTGCTCATCACCCACGACCTGGGCGTGGTGGCCGGCGTCGCGAACCGGGTCTACGTGATGTACGGCGGACGGATGTTCGAATACGGCCAGGTCGACGACGTCTTTCGCGATCCTGCCCAGCCATACACGATCGGTCTGCTGGACACGGTTCGCCAGCTGTCCGATGAGTCGACCGAGAGTCTCATCCCGATCCCCGGGCAGCCGCCCGGCCCCGGTCCCGTCCTTGTCGGGTGCGCCTTCGCCCCGCGTTGTCGGTTCGTCGTCGACCTGTGCCGCGAGGAGACCCCGCCGCTCCGGGCGATGGGTCGCGACCGCGCGGCCGCCTGCCACGTCGCCGAGCCACGGGCCGAAACGGCGTGACGACGGCGAGCGAGAGCCTGCTTGAGGTCCGCGATCTGAAGGTCCATTTCAGCCTGCCTGGCGACGGCCTGTTGAGCCCTCGACGGATGGTCAACGCCGTCGATGGCGTCTCGCTCGACATCGCCCAGGGTGAGACGATGGGGCTCGTCGGCGAGTCCGGCTCCGGCAAGAGCACGACCGGGCGGGCGATCCTGCAGCTCGTGCGACCGACCGCCGGAACCGTCCGTTTCGAGGGTGCCGACGTGACAAGTCGGGATCCGGCCGCGATCCGGACGCTGCGTCGACGAGCACAGATGATCTTCCAGGATCCGTACGGCAGCCTGAACTCGCGGCTGTCCGTGGCGTCGATCATCCGTGAGCCGCTCGACATCCACCGGCTCGGCGACGGCCCGTCGCGGCGCCAGCGGGTGGCGGCCCTGCTCGACCAGGTAGGCCTTCCGAGCGATGCCGGCACACGCTTCCCGCACGAGTTCTCGGGCGGCCAGCGGCAACGGATCGGCATCGCCCGAGCCCTCGCGCTCGACCCTTCGCTCGTCATCTGCGACGAGCCAGTAGCCGCTCTCGACGTCAGCATCCAGGCCCAGGTTCTGCAGCTGCTCGATGAGTTGCAGCGTGAGCTTGGGATGGCGTACCTGTTCATCGCGCATGATCTCCACGTCGTTCGCCACGTTTCGCAACGCGCGGCGGTCATGTACCTCGGCCGTGTCGTCGAGCGGGGAGCGAGCCGGACCATCTTTTCCAGGCCACGTCATCCGTACACCCAGGCTCTCGTGTCGGCCGTTCCGATCGCCGATCCTGCGCTCGAACGGTCGCGCCGTCGGGTCGTCCTGCGGGGCGAGATCCCGAGCCCGACAGACCCCCCGTCCGGCTGCCGGTTCCGGACGCGCTGCCCCTACGCGCAGGAACTGTGCGCAAACATCGAGCCACAGCTCGAGGATGCCGGCGATGGGACCTACGTCGCCTGCCATTTCTGGCGGGACCTGCCGGCCGCAGGCAGGCTGGCCCCGTCCGCCGAAGCGGTCCCGTCCGACGTTTGAGCCGGACGGGCGGGCGGTGGCCGCCATCTTCCCCCTCCACGGTGGCCTGTCGTGAGCGTCGCCGTGGTGACAGGTGCGACGGGTGCGATCGGTGGCGCGTGCGCACGACGCCTGGGCCAGGACGGCGCGAAGATCATCGCCATCGGCCGTCGGCCGACTGCGGTCGACGCCCTGTGTGCGGAGCTGCAGGCCGGCGGGATCGACGCGATCGGTGTGGCCGCCGATTTATCGCGTCGGGCCGATGTCCACCACCTCGTCGACGAACTCGGCCGGCTCGCTCCGGACGGCGTCGACATCCTCGTCTCGGCGGCCGGCGAAGGGACGATCGGACCGGCGCTCGACGTGTCAGAGGCGGACCTCGACGGTCAGCTCGAATTGAACCTCGCGTCTCACTTCCTCGTCGCCCAGGTCATCGCCCGGTCGATGGTGGGCCGCGGGCGGGGCGGCCGGATCGTCTTCGTCTCGAGTACGGGCGCGACAGCCGCGCACACGAATGCGGTCATCTATGACGCGGCCAAGGCGGGCCTCGAGGCGATGGCCCGCGGCCTGGCGACGGAGCTCGGTCCGCACGGCATCCTTGTCAACGCCGTGCAGCCCGGGAACGTCGTGAATCACCGGTTGGTGGATGACGAACCGACGCCGAACAACCTCGGCCGCTGGGCGATGATCCCGCTTCGCCGGCCCGGGCGGCCCGAGGAGATCGCCGAGGTCGTCGCCTTCCTGACCTCGATCGGGGCGTCGTACCTCAGCGGTGAGGTGATCAGGGTCGATGGCGGCAGGAACGCTCGGACGCCGTCACCGGACGATGCCGAGCTCATGCGGATCTGGAGTGTCGGACCACCCGCGGTCGAGGAGGAACATCCCTAGACGCCAGTGGGACTTGGCCCCACGCGCAGCTGGTCGGCAAACGTGAACAACGCTGGGACTCCGCCGGTATGGTGGAACGCGATCACATCGTCCGGCATCAGCCGCCCTTCGCGGGCATGGCCAAGGAGCCCGGCCATCGCTTTGCCGGTGTAGATCGGATCGAGGACGAGGCCATCGAGCGCGCCGGCGATCCGGATCGCATCGAAGGCAGCCGCGGACGACAGCCCATAGCCCGGCCCGATGAAGCGATCGTCGATCTCGATGTCAGGCGCCACGGCCGGGACGGCGAGCCTGAGAAGCGACTCGATCTCGGCGAGCAGCCCGGTCACGATATCAACCTGGGTGGCCGTGTCGAACTGATGCGAGATCCCACGGACCTGGATGTCGGCCCCGATCAGGCGAGCTGCCGAAAGGAGGCCGGCGTAGGTCGGCCCACCGGAACTGACATAGATCGAGGACCGTACTTCTCCGGCGGCCCGGAGCTGGCCCTCGATCTCGAGCAGGGTGCGCATCGCCGCGATCGCCCCAAGGAGCTTCGAGGCGGGGGTGAGGGTCAGCAGCATCGGTCGACGCCCCGACGCTTCGAACTCGGCGACGCGCCCCCGGGCGAGCTCGAGCAGGGTGAACGTATCGGCTGCCTCGACGAATTCGATGCCTGCCCCGAACAGCTCACCGAGGAGCAGGTTGCCTTGCCACGAGACCGGCCGATCACCCGACCGACGCAGGAGGAGCCGGACCTCGATTCCCATCTTCGCCCCGGCAGCCGCCAGCTGGCGACAATGGTTCGAATGGATGTAGGCAGCGCCCAGGAGAAGGTCCGCGCCCGATGCCACGGCCTCGGCGACGGTGTGCTCCAGGGTCCGTACCTTGTTGCCACCGAGCCCCAACCCCGTCAGGTCGTCGCGCTTGACGAAGAGGCGCCGCACGCCGAGGAGGTCGGCGAGCCGGGGCGCCTCCTGGAGCGGGGTCGGGAGCGACCCCAGGAGGACTCGCGGGATCTTGTCGAGACGGCGTTGCAACTCGTCGATGCGGTTCGCGTTCGCGGTCATCAACGTCCTCAGCACGAGTTCGGGCACTCCGTCTGGTGATATCGTATCTCACACCGTGGTAGCCACCGAGGCAGTCAGCCCCCACGTCCGCCTGATCCGTGGGCCGATCGGAACGGGCTTTGTCGCGATCTACGTGGTTCTCGGGCGACGGACCGCGCTCGTGGATACGGGCTTTGCGCAGCATCCGGTCTCGACCATCGGCCCGGGCCTCGCAACCATCGGGCTGACGCTCCGAGAGGTCGATCTTATTCTGACGACCCATGCCCACCCGGACCATGTCGGGGGTCACGCAAGCGTCGTCAGCGCCTCGGACGCCACGGTCGGTGTCCATCCGGCGGATCAGCTTCGGATGGACGGTCTGTGGAAGCGTCCGGTCCCCGACGACGACTTCCTCGCCGACTTCCACGCGGTCGGCCTCCAGCATCGGACTGAGGAGCGGATCGCGTCCTTGCTCGCCGACGCCGGCCGGCCGGTCATCGTCGAGCTCACGCTGCGCGACGGCGACCGGATCGATCTCGGCGCGGGCGTCGCGCTTGACGTCGTTCACACTCCCGGCCACACCGGCGGGTCGTTGACCTATCTCATCCAGCCGGACATGACGGCACTCGTCGGAGACGCGATCCAGGGTCTGGGCGGCGGTTCGGGGTTGCCGCTGTACGAAGACCCGGAAGCCTACCTGTCGTCGCTGGCAAGGATCGGAGAGCTTGGCGTGCCGATGGTCGGGCTCGGTCATCGGTTCCGTTCGAGGCATCTGGTCGGAGCATCGCCGGTCGTCGAGGGCCGATCCCTGGCCGCCCTGCTCGAGGAGAGCGGATCGTTCCCGCCGATCGCGGACCAGGTGGCGCGGGAGGTCGTGGCCGCCCGATATCCATCAGACAAGGGGGCGATCTGCGCGTTTCTGCAAGGTCTGCCGGCGCCATTCGATGGCCACGATGCCGACCTCGAGGCGATCGGCGAGGCCTCGCTGCACGCCGCACTCCTGCACATCGAGCGCGCCCGAACGTTGCTGTGAGGGCGGTCCGGGCAGTGGACCGATCTAGCCGTTCACCATGGCGGTGCGTGGATCGGGCGGAACGGAGCCCGCGATCGTGCCATCGCCCGTCGAGCGAAAACCGAAGTGGTCCGAGATCGCCCGAGCCGTCGCGACGACGATCGACTCGAGCTCCGGCGCTCGCCGAGTCACCTCCTCGACCGTGGTCGCGACCGAGATCGCGGCGATCGCCCGGGCGCGATAGTCGAAGAATGGCGCACCGATGCAGCTTCGGAACTCGCTCGATTCGCCGTGGTCGATCGCGAAGCCGCGCTGGCGGGTCAGGCTCAGTTCCTTGCGTAACTCGGTGGGGTCCGTGATGGTGTTCTTGGTGAACTTCTGGCGGCCGTTCGAGGCCAATAGCGCCTCGACCTCCTCCGGGGGTGCGTAGGCGAGCAGGACCTTGCCGAGTCCGGTCGAATAGGCCGGTGCCTGCAAGCCGAGCGGGACGTACGCGGTTCCCTCCGACCCGCTGTCGACGCGATCGATGTAGATGACATTGCCGCCTCGGTAGATCGCGAGGTGGCAGCGCAGGCCGGTCTGAAGCGAGAGCGTCCGGAGATACGGTCTGACCTCGGCGGCCATGCGCACCGCCTGCATGATCACCGACCCACGGAGCTCCATGACCTTCAGTCCGAGTTCGTACCACTTGGTGCGCAGGTCCTGTTCGACGTAGCCATGAGCCGTCAACGCCTTGAGCATCCGGTGGGTCGTCCCGATCGGCAGGTTGATCTTCTGGGCGATCGCGGACAGGGTCATGCCGGTCTCGGCGGAGCCCAACAACTCGAGGACGGCGAATGCGCGCTCGAGGGTCCGGATCCCACCGGTCGACGACTCGCGTGGCCCGCTTGGCTTCACACTCGCTCGGGGTTGGCCAGCGTCCTCCGTGTCGGGTCGATCGGTCGTCGTCATGGCTGGTCCAGTGTACCGTGGAATGCACGGTTGGCATCATGATTTCCACGGGGCGGAAAGCCGATTTGCGGTCAGGGCGACCAGCCGGCATCGTCAGCGGGTGGGAGACGCCCTCACGTGGCGATCCTCAGGTCGACCGGAAGGCCGAGGATGCGGGCCGGTCATGGACACCCGGCGGATGCGGCATGCGCTCTCGCCGACGCCGCCCAACCGGGTGAACGGTCTCGTCCGTTGCGATCCCCGCCCCCAGGTCCTTGCGGACGGATTCCTCGTAGGCGCGAAAGAGGCCGGTCGTCGCAGTCGTCGCGGCGATGAGCTTGACGATGACCTCGTGACTGACGAGCGGCTTGCCCGCCAATTCTGGGTGATCGCCGAGAAGAGGCGGTGCTCGATCTTGTTCCACTTGCTCGTCCCGGGCGGCAAGTGGCAGACGGCGATCTCGAGGCCCGTCTCGTCGGCGAGCTTCTGGAGCTCCCACTCCACAGGCGGAGCCGGTAGCCGTTGCTCCCGCCGGCGTCGGCGGTGATGAGCAGGCGGGTCGCGTCGGGATAGAGCGGCGCACCCATCGTCGCCCACCAGCGGCGGATGCTCTCGACCGCGAAGGCCGCGGTGTCGTGGTCGGTGCCGACGCTCACCCAGGCCTCGCTCCGAGCGAGGTCGTACACCCCCATAGGGGCTCACCCGCCCAAGCTCGGGGATTACGACCCTACAGAGCTCCGCAATATCTACACATTTTGGGCTTGACACTTGGTATTTCCGGGAAGAATGAGGACAGAACCACAAAGATGTCCTCATTACAACGGAAGGGCTTGCGCAACCGATGGCTCAACAAGAACACCCTGCGGCGGGAAGGCAATCGCGGTTCGTCGTGTTTGGAGCACGGTCCCGAATGCCCTTAGGATGCGTCTGGAGCGATACAACCTGATGCTCGCGATGAGGAACGGCTTCCTCCGTACGAGCGTAGACACACACTCCAGCAGGTCGCCGATGAAATGGAGCGGCCCGGATTTGAGCGACTGAGCCGAGAACGCGTGCGACAGCTCCTTGACGTGCCCCCGTCAATAAGACGGCCCCACGGCCGCACCACCGCGCCGAACTAACCTTGCGAATCAAGTGCTGGGAAGTGCGGGGGACCCAGCGCGGCAAGGCGCGGGCTGCCGCGTATCGACGGCAGCTTGAGGCTCTCGACCCCTCCGTCCTAGGAGAAGATCAGACCTGAGCCCTAGACGAGGTCGTGGCGCGGAAGCTCCCCGTCGGATCTTCTTCCGTACTCGACTTTTGGGCGCGGCCAGCCCGAGTTGGACAGCACACCTCGAGACTGGACACCCATGAGTTGCCATGCGGTGTCCGATACCCACGACGTGTCAGCTCATGACAAATCATGAGGACGTGGACACCTCTGACAGCCGTGCCACGAAAGCGGGCGGGTGTTGGTGGAGATGGGGGAGAGTCGAACTCCCCGTCCAGAGCCCTTCGCCGGGGACCACTACGAGCGTGTCCGATGATTTGTCGTCGACCGCCCGAACGGGCATCGGCACTCTGCCGGGCGGTCCAGTCACGTGCCCCTAGATCGGGCTTGACTCCGGACTACGTGACGCTGGTCCGGATCGCAGCCTCGCTGAGTGACGCTTCCACTACCCACGAGGCGGAGGTAGCTTCCACGCTCACCTTACTGCCTAAGCAGCGAGGGCGAGAGTCGACTGGCGGTTGCCAGGTACTTCTTTTTGCCACCTGATTATCGAGGCCCAGTGGCATCCTCGGCTCGCGTTCCCCGGTAACCAAGCCCTGTCGAAACCACGCATCCCCACAGGACCGGACTCGCCCAGCGGCGCCCGGACGCGGATGGTAGCACGCCCCCTGACCAAGGTCCCAGGGCGCCGAGCCGTCGCGGCTGGTATCGTCATCCGTGGCCGAACCTCCTCTCGTGAGGACGGGGGACCCATCACCCAGGGGCAAACCGCGGACCGTCCGCGGCGGCGAACCCAGCGCCGAGCCCGACAGCTCACCTCGCAGGCCGACACGGGCTGTTTCGAGGTACCTGGTGTTCCGGCCGTCATTCCAGCCATCGCCGAAACAGCGCGCGCTCGGGCGCAACCTGGCACTCGACCTGGTCGCCGCGATCGGCGTGGGCGTCACCGGGGCCTTGATCACGGCGCTCCTGCCGACGATCGCGCGGCGCGGTGGGCTTGAGCCACTCGGCCTGTCCGCGCTCGCGGCCGCGCCGTTCGTGGCGAACCTGCTGGGCGTCTTCGCCGGCCGCTTCGGGCCCCGATCTGCACCACAGCTCGGCCTGCTTCGGGGGATCGGCGCCGGATCGCTCGTGCTCCTGTACGTCCTGCCGACGCCGCCGGTGATGATCCTCGTCGCCCTGGTCTTCTGGATCAGCCTGTCCTTTGGCGGACCGTTCCACCTGCGCCTGTGGGGGGCGATGTACCCCGCGCGGCTCGTCGGGCGAGTCGTCGGGTTCATCGGCATGGGCCGGGCCGCCGCCGCTGCGATCGCGGCCTTTGCCGGCGGCGTCGTGGCGGATCGGCTGGGAGGTCCGAGCGCCGTGGCCCTGGCCGGCGCGGTCGGTGCTGCCTGCGCGCTGGCCTACGTGGGCCTGCGCGCGCGCTCGTCGGAACGGCCGGCCGCCTTCTCCGCGCGGGATTCGATCCGTGCCCTGCGTGAGCGGCCGGTCCTCGGCAGGGTCGCCCTGGCGCAGGGCTTCTACGGCGGCGGGCTCATCGCGGCCGTGCCGCTGTACGCGCTCGTCCATGTCGATCGACTCGACCTCAGCCTGTCGGATGTCGGCGTGATCGGCATCCTGTCCGCCGTCGGCACGATGGCGTCCTTCCCGGTGTGGGGTGCCGTCGCCGACCGCTTCGGGGCGCTCGTCCCGTTACGGGTCGGCAGCATCCTGGGCGTGGTCTGCCTGGTCGGCTACGCACTGGCCCCGAGTGTCGTGCTGTTGTGGGGGATGGCGCTCGCCTTCGGAGCCGCGAGTGCGTCGATCGAAGTCGGGATCGCTGCCGTGGTCAGCGCGCAGACGCCGCTCTCGTCGCGAGCCGCGGCGATGGCCGGTTGGAACGCGATCACCGGGGCGCGCGGCATCGGGGCGGCGTTCCTCATGAGCGCGCTGCTGGAGCTCGGGGTCGTGGGCGTCACGTCCGGCCTCCTGCTGTGTGCGGCGTCGTCCGCGGTCGGAGTGGTGCTCTTCGCGCGCATCGACCCGAACGCTGCCGCGCAAGTGGCCGCCCACGGTGGCAGGCGCCCTCGCGGGCAAGTCGACTCTTCTAGATCGAAGCTTCGCACCGCCGCCTGACGGTCGACTCGCGCCACCGTCAGGCTCAAGCCCAGATGTCGCCGACCGTGAAGCCCTCGGGAAATGGGTCCGTCGGATCCAGGGAGTATCGCGCGAAGCCGGTGATCCAGGCCTGGCCGCTGATCGTGGGCACGACGGCGCGGTACGACCCCACCATCGTTTCCTCGACCAGCCGGCCGGTGAAGATCGTGCCCAGGATGCCCTCGTGGCGGAAGGCGTCGCCCACGCGAAGCTCGCCCCGGGCATGGAGCGTGGCCATCCGGGCCGAGGTCCCGGTGCCGCACGGCGAGCGATCGATGGCGCCCGTCCATGTCGCCGGCCGCTCCCAGTCCAGCGTCCCGGTCGAGACGGTCACGACGTTCCGCCGACTGTTGGCCGGATCGTGGGGCGGCCCCGAGAGCTGGCCGATCGTGATGCCCGTGAACCCCGGCTGTTCCGGATGGACGACGGGGAGCTGCTCCGCCGCGGCGGCCTTGACCATCTCCGTGATCCGGACGATGTCCGCACCCTCGTCCGGCGTCAAGCGAAGCCCGAATCGCTCCGCGTCGGCGATGACGTAGAACATGCCGCCGTAGGCGACATCGACCGTGACGGTGCCCAGGTGCGGCACCTCGACCGGCGCATCGAGGTGCGTGGCGAAGGCCGGGACGTTGCGGAATGTGACGGAGGTGACCTTGCCGTCCCGACACTCGGCCGTCACCCGGATCAGGCCGGCCGGCGCCTCCAGGGTCAGCTCGGTGACCGGCTCGGTCATGGGCAGCATCCCGGTCTCGAGCAGCACGGTGACGACACACATCGTGTTCGAGCCGGACATCCCCGGATATTCGACCTGCTCCATGATCACGAAGCCCGCGTCGGCCTCGGGGTAGTTGGAGGGGAGGATCAGGTTGCAGTTGGCCGCGGGGTAGCCGCGCGGCTCGCGCAGCATCCGGAGCCTGATGTCGTCGCGATCGGCCTGCAGCCGGGTCATCTTTTCGAACATCGTTGCGCCCGGGACGTCATCGACGCCACCGACGATCACCCGGCCAGGTTCGCCGGCGGCGTGGGCATCGACCGCGTCGATGATCGAGCCCAGGCGGATCGGCGCCTTGGAAGGGGCGAGTCGATCGCTCACGCTACTGGCCGCCTACCGGCCGCGTTGCAGATCGGCCAGCTGGCGAGCGATATCGCGCTTCGAGTCGCGGTCGGCGATGTCGCGCCGCCGATCGTGGAGCTGCTTGCCGCGGGCGAGGCCGAGCTCCAGCTTCGCGCGGCCGCGGCTGAGGTACAGCCGCAGCGGGACGATCGTCTGGCCCTTGGACTTGGTCTTGCCCAGGAGTTCGTCGATCTCCTTGCGGTGGAGCAGCAGCTTGCGGGTCCGCTTGGGGTCGTGGTTGTATCGATTGCCGCCTTCGAACGGGGCGATGTCGGCACCGACGAGCCACGCCTCGCTGCGCTCGATCCGGGCGTACGCATTGGCGATATTGGCCTTGCCGGCACGGATCGACTTGATCTCCGTGCCGGTGAGCACGAGCCCCGCCTCGAACGTGTCGTCGATGGTGAACTCGTGGCGGGCTCTTCGGTTGAGGGCGACGGTCGAGTCGTCGCGCATGGGGAGGCTCCTGTCGCGTGACGGGAAGGATAGGGCCCGGGGGGCGATGCCCGGCCGGGCGGAGGGTGCCGAGCGGATGACGTTGCCTGGCCACGACCGCCGGGCGCACGAACGCCGGCCCGTTACGGGCCGGCGTTCGAGTTGCTTACCACCCACAGGGTGTCCGACTAAACGGCCATCTCCTGCGAGGTGGTGCAGCTACGCGTACTGTCGATCACTGCACATCACCTCCTTTCGTTCTCGGAAACCGTAACGCATGCACGTTGCGAGCGCAAGGGCCGTGCCTCGGGGTCGAGGGCTCGGTGTCGGATCCCGATCAGGCTGACGCTCGGGCTGGGGCGAGCCGTGCACGCCACAGGTTCAGTCGGGCGGGATAGACAGGCGCAACGACCTGACCCCGGCGATGCGCGGGTGCCCCGCGGCTTCGATCGAGCGACAGGCGTCAGGCCAGGCTGCGATCTCGGCCCCGCCGACGCACTCGGTCTAGCCGACGCACTCCGCCCGCCGACACGCTCGGCCCCGGCGTCCCTCAGGCTGCCTCGTGCCAGCCCCGATCGAAGACGAGCCCCTCGCCCAGCAGCACTTCCACAGCGCGTTCGAGCGTCGAGTCCGCGGCGGATGCACCCGACCCGGACGACACCGCCACGGTCACGTCCGGCTCAAGGCCGACCCCGTGGATCCAGCGCTTGTCCGGTGTCAGCCAGCGTGCGACCGTCAGCCGGAACGCGCCGCCCTCGCCGGTCAGCTCCTGCCACTGCTGCACGGTGCCTTTGCCGAACGAGCGCTGACCCACCAGGAGCGCACGCCCACGGTCCCGCAGCGCTCCCGCGACGATCTCGCTCGCAGATGCGCTGCCCCCGTCGATCAGGCACACGACCTTGATCGCCGGGTCCGTGGCGACGCCCCCGGGCAGCGCATCGGTCGGCGTCTGCGTGCCGGCCGCGTCCTGTTCCCAGAAGATGACCCCCGATCCGATGAACTGGCTCGCGATGTCCCTCGCCGCCGTCACGTATCCGCCAGGGTCGCCGCGCAGGTCCAGGATGAGCCTCGTTCGGCCGCCTGCGACGTGTGTGGCGAGCGCATCCTTGATCTCCCGCGCGCTGCGATCGGAGAAGCCGTTCAACCGGACATACCCCACTCGCTCCTCAGCGAGGACGCGTGACACGACCTCCTCCTGCTGGATGACATCTCGGGTGATCCGCACGGCGAGGTCGCCCTCTGATCCGCGCTTCACGGTCAGGGTCACGAGGCTGCCCTTCGGGCCTCGGATCCGACCTCGGGCTTCGTCCACGGTCAGGCCATCCAGGGACGCCCCGTCGATCGCGAGGACCAGGTCGCCCGCCCGCAGGTCCGCCGCCTTGGCCGGCGAACCGTTCATGGGCGCCACGATCAGCAGCCGACACGAAAGACCCAGCGGTGTGCATCCCTCGGCGCCGTCGACGGCTCGGCTGGAGATCTGCGCCCCGATGCCTTCGAACTGCCCGCCGATGCTTTGGAGGCTGTCCCGATACTGCGTCGAGCTGAGATAGGAGGAATACGGGTCGCCCAGCGACTCGATCATGCCCCTGACGGCGCCCTGCACGAGCGCCCCGCGATCGACTTCGCCGCCCGCGTACCGCTCCGTGATCGTGTGATACGTGTCCCAGAACGGACGGAACGCCTCGTCCCGACCGATCGAGGTCCCGGGCTCGGCGGCGGCCTGGCGGCCCATGGAATAGCCGGATAGGAACAAGGCACCCCCGGTCAGCAGCGCGACCACGGCGACAGCCAACGGCAAGACCGGAACCCGCAAGAAGCGCCGCGCGATACCGCCGCGCGACACCACGGGGACGACCGGGCGGTCGGCGAAGTCGGGCGGAAGCGGCGCCAACGGGTCCACCGTCAGCGGATCAGGTAGGTCCGGACGGACAGCCACGAGCCCAGGATCCCGAGCCCGACCCCGGCACCCATCACCAGCGTCACGACGTCCCGCGTGAGCGACCCGACCTGGAGTGGCAGGACTCGGAAGAAGTCGACCAGGAAGCCGCTCAGCGGGTCCGCCGCGGCCGCCAAGATGGCCAGGGTGAACGCCGCCCCCAGGAACCCCACGAACGCGCCCTCGAACACGAACGGACAGCGGATGAACGCGTCCGACGCCCCGACCAGTCGCATGATCTCGATCTCCTCCGCCCGGGCGAACACGGCCAGACGGATCGTGTTCACGATGATGAACAGGGCGATGGCCCCGACCAACAGCAAGATGACCGTGCCGGCCGTCCGCAGGATGCTCGTGACGGTCAGGACGCGCTCCACCAGGTCCTCGATGTTGATGACGTTGCGGACGGACAGGTCGCCCCGCAAGGTTTCGCTCACCACGCGCACGGACGCCGGATCGACGAGCTTGACCTCGATGCTGGCATACAGCGGGTTGGCGTCGAGATACTGCGTGAGGTCCTCCCGCCCCTGTGCCCGCATCGATGCGCGGAAGCGGTCGAGGGCTACGTCCCGGCTGATGAAGCTGACCGCATCGACCGCGGGCATCGCCTCGAGGTCCGCCTTCAGCGTGGCGACCTGGTTGTCGGTCACGTTGGGCTGGAGGTAGGCGACGACCTCGACCTTCTGCTCGGTGAACTCGAGGCCCGCGAGCAGGCCCGTCTGGATGATCCAGAAACCGGCCAGCAGGAGGAGCATGAGCACCATCGTGGCCGTCGCGGCGAGGCTCATGACGGCGTTGCGCCAGAAGCCCTGCCAGGCCCGTTTCAGGCTGAAGACGACGAACGAGATCACGGGTCAGTCCTCACGGTGGTAGGCACCACCGACCTCGTCGCGGATGACCCGGCCCTCTTCGAGCGCGACGACCCGCTTGCGGAGCGCGGTCACGACCTCGGCGTTGTGGGTCGCCATCAGCACGGTGACTCCGAGTTCGTTGATCCGCAGCAGGAGTTGCAGGATCTCCCAGCTGATGAGCGGGTCGAGGTTGCCGGTGGGCTCGTCGGCGATGATCAGGCGCGGATCGTGGACGAGGGCTCGCGCGATCGCCGTCCGTTGCTGCTCGCCGCCCGACAGCTGCGCCGGCGTCTGGCGCGCCTGCGCGGTCAATCCCACGATGGCCAGCACGCGATCGACTGCCGGTCGGATATGGCGGCGCGGATAGCCCGTCACCTCTAGCGCGAACGCCACGTTCTCCCAGACCGACTTGCTGGGCAGGAGCTTGAAGTCCTGGAAGATGATCCCGATCTTGCGGCGCATCCGGGGAACCTGGCGCCGGGGCAGTCGAGCCAGGTCCTGGCCATCCAGCACGACTTCGCCGCGGGTGGCGACCTCGTCGCGGATCAGCAGCTTGATCAGGGTGGACTTGCCCGCCCCGGACGGCCCGACGAGAAAGACGAAGTCGCCCTTGGGGATGACCAGGTCGACGTCGCGCAGGGCGAGCTTGCCGTTGGGGTAGGCCTTCGTCACGTCGTGCAGCACGAGGACCGCGCGATCGCGGACGGCCTGATCGCGGCCACGCCCCAGGATGCGGTGGCGAAGGGTGCGCGCCGGAACGGGCGCATGGGAGATGGTCACGCAGGACTCCGCGGGCGAACCGGTCGTCGATGACGGTCGTCACCGAACAGGCTCGGTGCGACTCCGTCCGCGGGCAGTGGAGGGGGAGCCACGTCGGTCACGAGGCTATCACTGGTCACGGGTCCGGGCAAACGGCCGCGCGGAGGCGGGGGCCGATCGGCGCCCCGGTGACGCCCGAGTTGCGCCCAGCCGGTGCCACGCCCGTCCGTCCGGGTCGTCAGAGCAGGCCTGGCGAGATCGGCAGGTAGCGGGACAGGTCGGCGAACGGCCGGTCCCAGCACAGCAGGACCGGGAACTGGTCCAGCCGGAAGCCGGCCTGGAGTGCCGGCACCACGGCCCGGTCGGCCGTGCCCGGCAGCCACAAGGCGAACGCGCCCCGAGGGGTGACCGCCGAGGTCAGATGGCCAAGCACCGGGGCCATCAGCGCTTCGTCCAGGACCGCCACCGGGCCCACCCGGCCCGATTCGCCGGTGTACCCATAGGCCAGGGGACGGCCGTCCGGTCCGTGATAGAGCCAGCCGCGTCGACCTTCCTGGCGCAGGAACCGATGATCCATCGGGTGAGCCACGCCGAGCGTGTCTCGGTCCAGCGCGTCGATGGCATCCACGAGACCGCGATGGCCGTCGCCGCCCGGTGGACCGGTCGCGATCTCCTCGAAGGCCGTGGGGTGAACTCCGCTCGGCAGCTCGCCGAAGACCCCGCCGCGTTCCGGCAGGCCGATCAGGTTCAGCAGCGGCACCCGCGGCACGATCCCGAGCGAGGCATACAGCGCATTGGCGATCGGCTGGGCGCTGTCCGTGGCGGTCGCCCGGATCGTGGCCGCATCCACGGCCGGCGCGACGCGCGCCACCAGCGACCGCCCAAGCCCGGCCCGCTGATAGCCCGGCAGCACGAACAGCATGGACAGGTACCACAGCCGTTCGCGCACCACGGCAGCGGCGAAGGCCACGATCCGCTCGCCATCGGGCTGGGCACCGTCCGGGACGACCGCGGCCACGAACCGCTCCGGATCCGTTGACTGCAGGTGCCCGTACAATCGGACGATCGGCGCCGTCTCCGGCGGGACTTCGGGCTGGTTCAGCCGACCCACGTAGTCGTTGATCCCATGGCGCCAGATCTCGGCACACGCCGCCAGTTCATCGGCGCGCACCGGGCGAAAGGCCGGGTCGCCGGCAGCGGACCCGACCGGCGTCGGCGGCGTCTCCTCGGCCGGCGGCGTCTCCTCGCCCGGCCCGCTCACCGGATGGCTCAAGACGCGTCCGCCTCGTCCTCGACGGCCCGCCATTCCCCGCCGGTCGCCAGCCGCTCCAACTCGGCCTGCATGAATGCATCGAGATCGCCATCGAGCACGGCGCTCGTATTCCCCGTCTCGTACCCGCTCCGCAGGTCTTTCACCATCTGGTAGGGGTGCAGGACGTAGCTCCGGATCTGGTTACCCCAGCCGGCCTCGACGTGTTCGCCCTTGAGGATTCGCATCTCGGCCTCCTTCTCCTCCAGGGCACGCTCCAGCAAGCGCGCCTTCAGGACCTTGGTGGCGTTCTCCTTGTTCTGGGTCTGCGAGCGCTCGTTCTGGCTCTGGACGACGAGCCCGGTGGGAGCATGGGTCAGGCGGACGGCGGAGTCGGTCTTGTTGACGTGCTGGCCGCCCGCGCCCTGGGCTCGGTAGGTGTCCACCCGGATGACGTCCCAATCGAGCTCGATCTCGACGTCGTCGTCGACTTCGGGCAGGACCTCGACCAGGGCGAACGTCGTCTGGCGCCGCTTCTGCGAGTCGAAGGGGCTGATCCGGACGAGTCGATGAACGCCGCGTTCCGCACGCATCCAGCCATAGGCGCGTCGACCCTGGATGTCCACGGTCACGCTCTTGAGGCCGGCCTGCTCGCCCTCCTGCTGGTCGATGATCTCGGTAGAGAAGCGGTGGCGCTCCGCCCAGCGCAGGTACATCCGGAGGAGCATCTCGGCCCAATCGGTGGCTTCCGTGCCCCCGGCGCCGGCGCTGATCGTGAGGATCGCCGCCCGATCGTCGTGCTCGCCGGAGAACAGGAGCGCGGTCCGTTCTCGCGCGAGGTCGGTCTCGAGGGCGGCCGCGTCGCGCTCGAGCTCCGCCTCGAGCTCCGCGTCGGATACTTCGTCGAGCAGGTCCAGGGCGGCCTGCAGGTCGTCGATCCGAGACAGCAGTTCCCGCCAGGTCTCGATCTCGTTGCGCAGGCCGTCCGCCTCGCGCAGGACCTTCTGGGCGACGCGCTGGTCGTCCCAGAACCCGGGTGCCTGGGTCAGCGCCTCGATGTCATCGACGCGCGCGCGCTTGGCCTCGAGGTCAAAGACGCCCCGAGGTCGACTGGATCCGTTCAGCCAGGTCGCGGATGACGGACGCGTCCATCTAGTTCCGGACCTGGAGATCCTGGAGCAGCAACGGGCGCAGCTCGATGAGCCGCAATGCCGTCTTGCTCCGAGCGACGACGGGGTTCACGCAGGGACAATAGCTGTTGTGCGGACAGACGCCGCAATTGCCGTCGCAGTCCAATGCCGCGGCGTAGCTGCACGAGCGACAATCGCGTTCGCACGCGATCAGATCGACGAACGCGGCATCCTCAGCCTGCTTCACGGTATCCCTCTCTGTACGGCGCTGGGCAAGGGCGGCGGGGCGGACGCGTCTCGCCTCAGGACACACGCGGTCCGGTCGGGCGATCAGGTTGGCCCAGTATACGGGGCCAAAGCTCCGGAGCCAAGAGGGAATCTCGGGATCGGCCCCGATATCTGGTGCGCCGAGGCTAGTTGCCGGCGCCCAGGACGAAGTAGGCCGCCAGCCCGCCGACTTCGTGGACGAGCGCGTCGATCCGAACGACCATGTCTCGCTCCAGGGGACTGCCCGGCGTGGGCGACCCTCGACCGTCGATCCCCGCGTCGCCGGCCATGCGCAGGACGCGCAGCATGTGCGGCCGATCGGACACGAACAGGGCCGAGCTCAGGCGACGATCGCGCATCAGACCGGCGACCGCCCAGATGGACGTCTCCGTCGTCCGGCTCTGGTCCTCGGCCAGGATGACCGCGTCGTCCACGCCATGGCGGACCAGGTATTCGCGTGCTGCGGCCGCTTCCGTGGTGTGGTCGCCGGCGGCCTTGCCCCCGGTCACGATCAATCGTGGTGCTCGACCGGCCTTGAACAGGGCAAGGGCATGATCCAGCCGTGCCATGAACAGCGGTGACGGGCGCCCGTCGTACTGGGCCGCGCCCATGATCACGATCGCGTCCGCCGGGCGCGAGTCCTCCTTCCAGCCTTCGTCCCAGACCCGGACGGTCATGTAGCCGAGGATCAGCACCACGGCCAGGCCACCGAGCGCGCCGATCCGGCGCAAGTCCTGCAGGATCCGAGCCTCGGAATTCAGCTCAGCGGCCGTGGCATTTCTTGTATTTTGCGCCGGATCCGCACCAACACGCATCGTTGCGCCCGATCCGCGTGCCCGCCGGGGTGTAACCGATGCGCGGGCCGGAACCATTCGTCGCGTTGGGACCCGGGCCGCCGCCGCCCGTCACGAGTTCGTCGCCCAGGGTCTCCTGGACATTCCGGGTGACGGGTGCCGGCGGAAGGGCGCCGCGCACGACGGCGGATCCGGACGCCGCGACCGCACCGGCCGCGACCGCACCGCCCGTGATGGCACCGGTCGCGGCCAACGTGGTGGCGGGACTCACGGGACCCACGACGACCCCTCCCCCGGCGCGGATGGCGGCGGCGCCGCGAGCGAGTGCCTGGGCGACGGCCGGATCCCCACCGGTCATCTCCGGCGGTGGCTGCCGCTGCACGGTCACCCGGAAGATGCTCGACGCGACGCCGTGGCGGATCAACCCGCGCAACTCCTCGTACAGGCGGAACGCCTCGCGCCGGAACTCATTGAGCGGATCCTGCTGGGCGTAGCCGCGCAGGCCGATGCCGCGGCGCATGTCGTCGAGCTCGGTCAGGTGCTCCACCCAGAGCGAATCGATCGTCCGGACGAGGACCAGCCGCTCCACCTGGGCCCAGTCGGCCTCACCGACTTCGGCCTCGCGCTCGGTCAGCCTGGCGTCGGCCAGCTGGCGCAGGTGCTCCCCGATCGCCTCGCGCCCGCCGATCTCCCACAGTTCGTCTGCGCTCGTCCCGGCACCGGTCAGGCCCATCGCCTCGAGCGCGGCGGTCAGTGCCTCGAGGGTCCATTCGTCGGGGTCCTCACCCGCCAGATGCACCTCGACGAAAGCGTCGATCTCGTCGTCGAGGAACGATCGGACGGTCTCGGTCAGGTCCTCGTTGTGGAGGACCTTGTCACGTTCCGCGTAGATCGTCTCGCGCTGCTTGTTGATGACGTCGTCGAACTCGACGACGCGTTTGCGGATATCGAAGTTGAAACCCTCGACGCGCGACTGGGCGCTCTCGATCGTGCGGGACACGAGGCGCGATTCGATGGCCACGTCGTCGTCCAGGCCCAGGCGTTCCATCAACCCGGTCACCCGGTCCGATGCGAAGCGCTTCATGAGATCGTCCTCGAGGGACAGGTAGAAGCGCGACGAACCAGGGTCCCCCTGGCGCCCGGCGCGCCCCCGGAGCTGGTTGTCGATCCGACGCGAATCGTGCCGCTCCGTGCCGATGATGTGGAGCCCGCCGACGGCCACGACCTCGGCGTGTTCCACCTCGGTCAAAGCCCTCGCCTCGGCGAGGGCCGCGTCGTAGACCGACCGGTCCACCTCGGCCGGGTTGAGGCCTTGCCGGTGGAGGGCGTCGGACGCGAGCCCGGCGGGATTGCCACCCAGTTGGATGTCCGTGCCGCGGCCAGCCATGTTCGTGGCGATCGTCACGGCCCCGGTCCGGCCGGCCTGGGCGACGACCCCCGATTCCTTCTCGTGCTGCTTGGCGTTCAGGGTCTCGTGCCTGATGCCACGCCGTTTGAGCATCGTGGACAGGATCTCGGACTTCTCCACGCTGACCGTGCCGACGAGGACCGGCCGCCCCGCCTCCTGCATCTCGACGATCTCGTCGATGAGGGCGTTGAACTTCGCGTTCTCGTCGCGGAACACGAGGTCGGCTGCGTCCTCGCGGATCATCTCCTTGTTCGTCGGGATCGCGACGACCTCGAGCTGGTAGATCTTGTGGAATTCCTCCGCCTCGGTCATCGCGGTACCGGTCATGCCGGCCAGCTTGTCGTACAGGCGGAAGTAGTTCTGGAAGGTGATCGTGGCAAGGGTCACGCTCTCGCGCTGGACGCGCAGGCCCTCCTTGGCCTCGATCGCCTGGTGAAGGCCCTCGCTCCAGCGTCGACCGGGCATCTGTCGGCCGGTGAACTCATCGACGATGACGATCTCGCCTTCCTTGACGATGTAGTCGCGGTCGCGCTTGTACAGGGCGTGGGCGCGCAGGGCCTGTTCGAAGTGGCGTGCCAGGCGCGGATCGGCGTCGTACATGTTGGCGACGCCGAGGAAGCCCTCCATCTTGTCGACGCCTTCTTCGGTCGGGCTGACCGCGCGATCCTTGAGGTCGATGAAGTAGTCGCCGCCCTCTTCGGCGCCCTCGGGACGCTCCTTGAGCCGGGGCACGAGGCGGGCGAAGGTGAAGTACAGGTCGGCCGACTCCTCGGCCTGGCCGCTGATGATGAGCGGCGTGCGCGCCTCGTCGATCAGGATGTTGTCGACTTCGTCGACGATCGCGAAACTCCGTTCGCGCTGGACCCGCTGGTCGAGCTCGATGACCATGTTGTCGCGCAGGTAGTCGAACCCGAACTCGTTGTTCGTGCCGTAGGTGACGTCGACGGCGTAGGCATCGCGCCGGCTCACCGGTCGCAGGTTCAACAGCCGCTCGTCGGTCGTCGGGTAGTCCGGCTCGAATACGAACGAGGCGTCGTGGGTGATCATCCCGAGGCTGACGCCGAGGAAGTGGAAGACCGGTCCCATCCACTGCGGGTCGCGCCGGGCCAGGTAGTCGTTGACGGTCACGATGTGGACGCCGCGGCCGGTCAGCGAATTGAGGATCGCGGCGACCGGCCCGACGAGCGTCTTGCCCTCGCCGGTCTTCATCTCGGAGATCCGGCCCTGGTGGAGGACCGTGGACCCGATGAGCTGCACATCGAACAGGCGCATCCCGAGCGTCCGCTTCATCGCCTCGCGACTCATCGCGAAGACTTCCGGTAGGACGTCGTCCAGGGCCGCCTGGATCCGATCCTGCTCGCGCTTCCGGCGGGCCTTCTTCAGCTCGCGTCGGCGCTCCAGGTCTAGATGAGTGAGCTCTTCCTCTGACGGCTCGTCGGGCTGCGCCAGTTCGCGGATCTCGGCGCGGACCTCGTCGAACTGCGCTCGGATCTGCTCGTCGGACAGCGCTTCGAACTCGGCTTCCAGCGCGTTGGCCTCGTCGACCATCGGTTGGATGCGTCGGACCTCTCGGTCGTTGGAGTCGACGAAACGGGAAAAGAACTTCATGGGAGCGTGAGTATAGGGCGAGTCCGTGTCACGGCCGTTGGGCAGCGTCTGGCGCGCGAACCTGCGCGCTCGCATGTTCGGTCGGATACGAACGCCTGTCGTGTTCGTCGAGGGGACCTCGCGGCGATCGCATGTCGAGGCTCAGGCGCCGGCGCAACCGAACCCCCAGCCTGCCTGGCAACCGGCACTGTGACCCGATCGACGGCGTTCCTGCCTAGAGCGTCCAGAAGCGGGAGCCATAGCCGACGACCAGGACGACGAACGTGGCCGCGCCGAGGGCCAGCCAGAACAGTACGGATCGCAGGCGCGACGTCGGATCCATCTCCGGGTTCTTGTGTTCGGGCAGCTTGCCGCCGCGCAGCTCGCTGCCCCAGCGTGGCGAGCGGAGCTGATTGCGCCAGTTCTGATCGGAGACCGGTCGGGGCTCGAGGCCGCCCTCGCCATCCGGTCGGTGCAGCTGCAGGCTCATCGTTCACCGGATGATAGGGCCCCGGCCGCGAACGTGGCCCGAGACGCCGCCGGATCGCCGGCCTCGCCACCAATCGCGCGACCCGAACCCCCGGCGGCCGCGCCCATGACTCCATCGCCGCTCTCATCCCAGAGCAGCATCTCCTGCGTGAACGAGACCTCGCTGCTGAACAGGGCCCCCACCGATTCGCCCCGGTGGATGCGCCGGATCGCCTCGCCGATCAGCGGCGCCACAGACAGCGTCGTGAGCTTGGGGATCCGCTTCGATGCCGCCAGCGGGACGGAATCGGTGATGACGACCTCGCTCAACGCGCTGTCACGGATGCGCTCGACCGCCGGGTCGCTCATGACGCCGTGGGTGGCACAGGCCCACATCTCGGTCACGCCCTCGCGCTCGAGCGCACGGACGACTTCGATCAGGGTGCCGCCGGTGTCGATCTCGTCGTCCACGATGATCGCCCGCTTGCCGCGCACGTCACCGATGACGTTCATCAATTCGGCGCGGTCCAGGTTGCCCACGCGGCGCTTCTCGATGATCGCCAGCGGCGCGTCCACGAGCTCGGCGAAGGCCCGGGCACGCTTGGCGAAGCCGAGATCGGTGACGACGACGCAGTCTTCGATGTGCTTGCCGATGAAATAGCGGGACAGCATGTGGACCGCGGTCAGCTCATCCACCGGGATGTTGAAGAAGCCCTGGATCTGGCCCTGGTGGAGGTCCATCGTCAGGACCCGGTCCGCGCCGGCCACGGTGATCATGTCGGCGATCAAGCGGGCCGTGATCGGCACCCGCGGCTGGTCCTTCTTGTCCGACCGGCCGTAGGCGTAGAACGGGATGACCGCCGTGATCCGACCCGCGGATGCCCGCTTGAAGGCGTCGATCATGATCAGCAGTTCCATGATCGACTGGTTGACCGGGTGCGACGTCGGCTGGACGACGAAGATGTCCTTCTCGCGGACGTTGTCCAGGATCTTGACGAAGATGTTCTCGTTGGCGAACTGGAAGACTTCGGCCTTGCCGGGCTCCATCCCGAGGTAGCGCGCGATCTTGCGCGCCAACTCCGGGTTGGCGTTGCCGTGGTAGATCTCGAACTGATCCGCGTACAACGACGACGCCTCTCGCTGGCCCGGGATCACGGAAGGTCGATCA
>JAABUN010002913.1_pt1 | contig 28359 bp, 21 predicted proteins | sample 5559311 | NCBI WGS metagenome assembly JAABUN01 (sample SAMN10711877, study PRJNA513370) | rock metagenome | isolation source: Antarctica rocks | place: Antarctica: Victoria Land, Siegfried Peak sud
TCTTCCTGCGCCAGGTACGCGGCGAGCGTGGCGGCACCGCCAGCGAGCCGACCGTCGCGCTTGAGCGGCAGGAGCTGACCGTGGGTCTCGTTCAGACCGAGGATCTGCACGTCGACGGTGCGCTGAGACTGCGGTTCGGCCTTGGCCGGCAGCGGACGCGGGGCTTCCGTGTTCTTGGCGTGCACGACGCCGGCGCCGGGCGCCATGAACAGCGCAGCGGCGACGGCGGACGCGGTGGCGCCCCGCGCACCGGCGCGCAAGATTCTGACCTTGGACATGGTGTATCTCCTTGAGAGGTGTACGGTCGGCTGGCCGGTATCCCGTCGATCTTCGTGTGGCGGACGACGGCGCGGCCACGTGTGACGCCCTCACGGTAACAAGCGCACACGAACCCGAGGTTAACGGCAGCCTTCGCTTGCTGGCCAGGGTTTCGTCGCGAAAATCAGGGCGGGCATGCTCAGCGGCCGCCCTTGCCCGCACTGCCGAACTGCGCGCAGAGATCGGTGACCCTCGCGACGACGTCGGCCCGCGTGTGCTTGAACAGCGACGGCGGATCCCATTTCGAGTTCTGCTCGGCCTGCTTGAGGAAGGCGAGGCTGGACTGCATGTACATCTCCTTGAGCGCCGTGGAGATATTGACCTTCGCGCAGCCGCGGGCAATGAGGTCGGCGAACTGCTCGGCGCTCAGTCCGCTGCCGCCGTGCAGGGCGAGGGGCAGATTCCGTGCCTCGACGATCTGCGTGACGCGGTCGACGTCGAGCACGGGGGCTGCCTTGTAGCTGCCGTGGGCGTTGCCGATCGAGGGGGCGAAGACGTCGATGCCGGTCGCGTCGATGAACGCGAGGGCCACCTCGAGGCTCTGCTGCTTGGAGACCTTGTCGGACCCGTGGTCATCCTCGACGCCGGTGATGGCTTCGATCTCGCCCTCCACCTGCGCGCCGTAGCTACGGGCCTCGGCGACGACGTCGATGGTCTGGCGCTGGTTCTCCTCGACGGGCAAGTTGGACGCGTCGAACAGCACCGAGTTCCAGCCGGCCTTCAGGCAATCGGTGACCACCGCGCGGTCCGGGCAGTGGTCCAGGTGCAGGGTGACAGGAACCTCGATGCCGCGGGTCATGGACTGCCACATGTCGAACAGCACTCGGGAGCCGATGGTGCGCACGGTCTTCACGGAGGTCTGCAGGATCACCGGGGAGTTGGCCTCCACGGCGCGAATCAGCACGGTCTGGTCAGGTCGTTGAAGATGTTGATGGCGGGCACCCCGTAGCGGGCCCGGAAGGTAGGCTCCACGATGTCCTTCAGCGGTACGACGCCCATGGCGATTACTCCTTATCTAGGCTGCTCCCCACGCTAGGGGCCCACCGCCCGCGCCGGAATGGGTGGTACCCCTCCCTCCCCTCTGGGGGTAATCACCACCTCGCCAGCTGACCGCGTCGGTGGTTGAGTGGGGCGCGGCTGCTCCGGCTATCACTTCGACGACGAAGGACACCCCATGCCCCAGGGATCAGTGCTCGAGACCATCACCTCCGAGGAAGCCCGCCGCGTGATCGACGCCGCCGCGGCGAAGGCCACGGAGATCGGCCAGCCGATGGACATCGCCGTCGTGGACGCCGGCGGCAACCTGAAGGCGCACGTGCGGATGGACGGCGCGAACATCGGCAGCATCACCATCTCGATCAACAAGGCCTACACGTCCATCGCGTTCCAGTGCGAGACCGGCGATCTGCAGGGCGTCACCCGGCAGGACGGCCCCATCTACGGGCTGAGCGACGCGCACGGCGGCCGGCTCGCGGTGTTCCCCGGCGGCATCCCGCTGGTGAGGAACGGCAGCATCATGGGAGCCATCGGCGTCTCCACCGGCACCATCGAGCAGGACCAGGAAGTCGCGGAGGCCGGCGTCGCCGCCTACTGAGACGGGTACTGCGCCGCCTAATGAGACGGCACGACGACGGCGGTTACGTGCTGGATTCGGCGATCCGCTTGATCGCGGCGAGTGTCTTCGGGATGCCGTCGTGCGCGAGCCGGGTCCGGTCGGAGATCTGGGCGAGCGCATCGTCCCCGAACTTCTCCTCGAAGAAGGCGATGCCGCCCGGCAGGAAGTCCCACGATTCTGTGAGGATGGTCCTGGTTCCCTCCGGGGTCAGCGTGTAGCCCCAGCGCACCCTGTCGCCGCCTACCGCCCACGCGAACTTACGGCCGCGGTCGGCGGCGACAAGCTGCGATCGGGTCTCCCACGTACGGCCCGGCAACTCGTTGCGTCCGGTGAACCAGGCCCCGAGCTGGCCGGCCTCGGCGTCGTCCTCCCACCAGCATTGCGTGCAGACCGGGCTCCATTCGCCGGTTCGGGTGACGTCCGAGACGAGCTCGTAGATGCTCTCCGCCGACGCCTCGATGGAGATGGATTCCTCGTGGTGCAGGGCTGCTGACTGGCTCATCGGCCCATTCTCACAGAGCGCCCTCGTGGGTTCACCGCTTACTGGGCCGCGTCCTGCTGCAAGGTCACCAGCATGGTGCGGTTCCGGGCGCCGGTCTTCCGGAGCATCGACCCGACGTGCTGACGGTCTTCACTGAGATCCCGAGCCGCGTGGCAATCTGCTTGTCTGCCAGCCCCTCGGCGAGCAGGTCGCGCACCTCGAGTTCCCTGGCCGTCAGGCGGGCGGTACCCGGCTCCTCTTCGGCGGGCTGCCGCGTTTCGGCGAGTCGACTGAACACCGCTCCGTCGAGTAGGGCGTCCCCGCGGGCAGCGGCGACGACGACGCGCGCCACCTCCGCGGGCGTCGAGGAGAGCGAGATGAACCCCCGCACACCAGACGACGCCGCTGCCGCCAGCTGCTCGTGCGTGGGGCGGTCGACGACGGCGACGATCGGCCGCTCGACCGTATCCCCGTTCCGGTCCCTCGCGTCCGCGTACTGGCTCAGCAGGTGCTCGTCGAGCACGATCATGTCCGGCTGCAGCAGCGACACCGCCTCGGTGAGGTCCTCGAGGGTGGCGAGCTCACCGAGCACCTGAACGGAAGGCTCTGAGGTTTCGAGCAGTCGGACGAGCCCGGCCCGGATGAGCGGCTGCGTGCAGGCGACGAGAACCTTCCAGCGCTCACGCGAATTCTCGCCGTTCGAGGAGTACGGCACGTCCGCGCGGATGCTGGTGCCCCAACCCGGCGTCGAGTCGACGTAGAGTTCGCCGCGGAGATAGTGGGCGCGGGCGGCCATGCCGTGCAGGCCGAGCCGCGTTTTGCCGCTGCCGGTGTCGCTCAGCGTTGCGCTGCGGTCGAAGCCGCGGCCGTTGTCCTCGACCACAGCCGTCATGGAGGTGACGTCATAGAAGATGCCGACCCGGCACGTGGTGGCACGGGCGACGACGTTGGCCACCGCTTCCTGAATCAGCATGAAGAGCTGATGCTCGACGACGGGCGCCAGCTCATGCTGCTCACCCGCGACGAGGAGCGTGAAGTCGATGGGATAGCCGGCGCCCACACGGTCGAGCTCCTGCCGGACCGCATCCTCGAGGGAGCTTCCCGCAAGGCTCGCGGGCGCGAGGCCAAGCACTGTCCGGCGGGTCTCGAAAAGGGCTTCGTGGGCGAGCACCCGTGCCGAGTCGATGCGCTGGATGGAGGGCGATCCGCCCGGGGTCGCCTTGTCGGCACGGTCGAGATGCAGCAGGAGAGAACCGAGCGAACGGCCGATGGTCTCGTGCACGCCCTGAACGGCCCGTTCCCGTTCACCGGCGACCGCAGCTTCGCGTTCCTTGGCGGCGGCGGCCTGGTGGAGCCGGGAATTCATGGTGGCGATCGCTGCATGATTGGCGAACAACTCGACCAGCGAGGCATCAGCCGCGGTGAAAACGCGGCCGGGGCCGTTGCTGAAGATAGCGAACGTACCTATGATGGCCCCGTTCCAGGCGATCGGCACCCCGATGACGGCGCTCCCCCACCGCGTGTCAGCGGGGTCGATGTGCCCGACGGCCACGGATGCGTAGCGGTCGAGGATGACGGTCCCCCGCGTCGCAACGATTTGGCCGGTGAGACCTTCTGTCAGTGGGAAGGTCTGGCCCTGGTGGCAGCCGACGCCCTGGTCAACTTCCTTACGGTAGTAACCCTCGGTCTCGTGGACGATGGAGATCGACCCGCTCTCGCAGTCCAGTAGTGCGACGGCGTGCCCAAGAACACGCTCGAGTAATGGGACCAGCTCGAACTGTCCGGCCAAGTCGCCGGCAAGTTCGGTGATGCGGTCGAGTTCCGAGAGCGGAGTCGCGCTCGGGCAAGTCTGAGTCTGGCTCGGCGTAGGAAGCTGCGGCATGTAGGGCACCCATCTCCTGCAACCCGGCGCGACACTGCGCACGGGCCTTCAGACTAGCTGTCGGATGAGACCGATGGCTTTGCAAGGTGGCCGGGATTCCCGGTAGACACTCAAGGTGGCGCTAATTCATCATCAAGGTTCATCTCGAAGGTGGAAGCCGTGTCACCGACGTCTCAGCCGACCGCTCAAGTCACGCATCTTCCGCGGCGATAGCAAAAGGCGAGACGGACAAGGCGCACCCGACCGCTCTCCCGCGGTTCAGATCGCGATAGAGCCGGTCCAAGATGCACAACCGCTCACTAGTTCCGTCCATCGACCCGCACCGCTCATCGACTGGTAGAGGATCGAACGTGCTCAACCCCTTGCCCTCCGTGATCGGTTCCGGAGGGGTCGGAAGCCGTTCCCACTGTGCGTCTGCTCACGCGTTCAGGTCGATCTGCGCATTGTTTCCGCATAGACTGCCCTGAAGAAGACAACATCAACCCCTTAGGACTCAACATGCTTCTAAACTTTCGGGTAAGCAACTTTCGATCCTTCAAAGAAGAAGTGACTTTCTCAGCTATCGCTACTCGCCTCGACAAGGGCGCTGGAGTGCCAATTATCGTAGCGAAGGATGAAAGTCTTGTAGAGGTTTTGCCCATTGTCGCAATTTTGGGCGCGAATGCATCAGGTAAATCGAATCTTTTGCTTGCAATGGCAACGATGCGAAACATCATCCTCAACTCAGCATCAATGCCACGTTATCAAACACTTGAACTTCAACCCTTCTTACTGGATCCGGTATACGCTGATCGACCAACGTTGATGGAAGTTGACTTCACCTTAAGGGGCGAGCGATACCAGTACGGTTTCGAAATACGCCGAGGGCGTGTAACTGAAGAATGGTTACATACTTTCCCTCATAAGAGAACGCAAGTGCTCTTCGACCGGGAAAGAACAACAGATTTTCAGTTCGGCAAGAACCTGCGGGGTCACAACAAAGTGACAGCAGATATGACTCGATCTGGCGCGTTGTATCTCTCGGCAGCCGCTAATTCTGGACACCCACTACTATCCGAGATATATGACTTCTTCTATACCAACCTTCGCTTGCTTGGCGTCGAAGATCGGGTCCGCCCCGATGGCGAAACTATCAAGCGAGTGATGAAACGTCGAGACAGAACAGTAAAACTACTCGCAATGGCGGATCTGGGTATAGTGAACGCGCGTCTTGAATTAGGCGAACGAACACCTTCCGAGCTGGAAGAATATCGCGCTTTCCTTCGCGAAAATCATGACCTTCCTGAGAGTTTTTCTGATAAAGAGAAGAAAGACTATATTGACGCTATGGCCTCCGACTTTCTCGATGAGCAGCCTACACTCGAGCTGGTACACCAGGGCAGCTTGAAGGGGACTGCATTACCCTTTGATCAAGAAAGTCTAGGCACGAAAACTTGGTTATCTTTCGTGATCTATGCGTTGGAAGCTCTCGATAATGGTGGCATCCTCTTGGTAGACGAGCTGGATGCCAGCTTGCACCCCCTCCTTCTCGCCGAAGCGCTCAAATTGTTTCAATCATCATCATCGAATCCTCGGGGCGCACAGCTAATATTTACCACGCATGACGTGACGCTTCTCGGAGGGCCAATTGACACCCTGCAGCGGTACCGGTTGAGCCGTGGGCAAATCTGGCTTGTCGAAAAAGCTAGAGACGGAAGCTCGACGCTGACCGCGCTTGCTGACTACCGGCCGCGTAAGGGTGAGGACCTAGCTAGGGGTTACATGCAGGGCAGGTACGGCGGAACGCCGAATCTAATGCCCATGGTTGCTTCAGGTTCGACAGGGGAGATCGATGCCTAGATCGAACCGTCGAAGTTTTAGTCTCGAAAGGAAAATTGGATCACGATCGCCGAAGAAACGAGTCTTGGTGGTGTGCGAGGGCGAAAAAACGGAACCGATATATCTTCGACTCGTAAAATTGAACACAAATAATGCAGTGGTGGTAGAACTAGAACTCTTGGACGAAAAGGCAACCTCTCCAAAGCAAATAGTGGAACGCGCTTGCTTAGAGCAAGCCAAGGCTCGAAAACTAGCTAGACAAACTAAAGATCCGAATGCCTCTATCGACGAGATCTGGTGTGCTTTTGACGTCGATGACCACCCGATGATAAAGGAAGCGCATCAGCAGGCTGATGCGAATGGAATCAATCTAGCAATTTCCAATCCATCTATTGAACTGTGGTTCCTATTGCACTTTGAGAATCAAACTGGTTATCTCCATCGAGATGATGCTCTTCACAAACTTAAGACCTACATTAAGGGTTATGATAAAAGCTTTGAATCAATTGACGTGCTTCGCGATCGCCTACGATTCGCTAACACTCGTGCAAGGAAGTTAGATGAGAAACATCGTGGTGATGAGACGAGCTTCCCTGACAATAACCCCTCCAGTGGAATGTGGCGCCTCATTGAGTCACTAGCGGCTCACTACTAAACATCGACTCGACTAAACTGGTTGGGATTACACCATGGAACCTTCGCCGTCGGTGCGATGAGTGGTTCAACACGAGCAGTACGAACTGCTCGAATAGGTAGTTGTCATGCTACGACGTTTGCTCGGAACTGCTCGTACATTCCCATGGTCCGCAAGACCTCGATGAAGCCCGGCATCTTATCTGAGGAAAGAAGCCAACCGATGCCCTTCGCGTGCTGTTCGCCGGCTTCGATGATGGTGTCCTCGACCGTGCTAAGAATTTTAGGCGAGGAGTAGAAGTCCACTTTCCCGTTGGCCTGCGCCTGGCCGCGCAGGGTCTCGTTCTCAAGGGCCTTCTTCAGGACCGTCTCGGCCACCGAGAGCTGATCCGCGTCGGACAAGCCGGAGCCTTCAAAGAATCCGTTGACCTGCTCGATGATCTCCGCCCACCGTAGCTTGTCGGCGTCGTGGACCATGCCGGACCCGGGTTGCTTCATCGGCTCGAGCTGTTCGGGGTCGCCCTCGGCGAGGCGCAGATCCGCCTTCTGCTGCTTCTGCAGCTTGTAGTGCGTCATCACCACCTCGGACAGGTCGATGGTCTCCCGGTCCTGGTTGTCGGCCCGGATCACGCGGATGAGCAGCCGGTAGAAGATCGACCGCTTCTCGAGATCGGTGTCCTGGTAGTCGATGATCTGCGAGAGGAAGTCGTAGGCCCTGATGAAGGTGCCGAGATCCTTGCGGAACATCTCAAGGTCATCCTTGGCCGACGTGTCTTTGGCCTCGACCGCTGCCCGGTAGCGCGTACGGAAGACCGACCGAGCGGGGGCCACGGACGCCGTGAGCTCCTCGTGGCTAGCCTTGCCGATCCACACCTGTACAGCACGTTCGACATCGCTCTGGTCGTAGATGCCGGCGCCGTCGAGCTTGGCCTGCAGGTCATGGACGATGTCCGGGTTCGTGACCCCGGAGAGCTCGGCCGTGGTGTGGTACTGGCGGAACGCGGCAAGGATCTCGTCGGGATCGTTCACGAAATCCAGGACGAAGGTTTGGTCCTTGGCGGTGGTCACCCGGTTCAGCCGGGAGAGGGTCTGAACAGCGGAGATACCGGACAGCCTCTTGTCCACATACATCGCGACCAGAAGCGGCTGGTCGAATCCCGTCTGGAACTTGTTCGCCACCAGCATGATCTGGAACTCGTCGGTTGCGAACGCCTTCGGCAGTTCGCGTGCCTTCAACCCCGGGTTCATGGTGGTCTCGGTGAAGGCCGATGGCCCCGAGTCCGGATCCGTCACCTCGCCGGAAAACGCTACCAGCGCCGCCAGGTCCTTGTACCCCTTGTCCGCGATGTACTTGTCGATCGCGAGCTTGTAGCGGACGGCTTCCTTCCGTGATCCCGTGACCACCATGGCCTTCGCCCGGCCTGCGAGGTGGTGGCGCACATTCGAGCGGAAGTGCTCGACGACGATCGCGACCTTCTGCGTGATGTTGTAGGGATGCAGCTTGACCCACCGCATCAGCTGCTTCACGGCCTCGGACTTCTCGACGACGGCGTTGTCGGCGTCGTAGTCCACCCCGTTGTGCGCCAGCTTGAACGCCAGCTTGTACGGGGTGTAGTTCTTCAGCACATCGAGGATGAAGCCTTCCTCGATGGCCTGCTGCATCGAGTAGACGTGGAACGCCTGCGGGATGCCGGCGTCGTCCTTGCGCCCGAACAGCTCGAGCGTCTTCGCCTTCGGCGTCGCCGTGAAGGCGAAGAACGAGATATTGCGGCTCTCGGCCCGGCTGGTCATCTCCGCGGCGAGGACGTCCTCGGCGTCCACGTCGACGTCGTCGTCCGCTTCACCGGTCCCCGCGCCCGCAGTGGTGAGGACCTTCTTCAGAGTCTTGGCGGCCTCGCCGGACTGGGAGCTGTGCGCCTCGTCAGCGATGATCGCGTAGGTGCGCCCAGCCAGGCCCGTGTCCTTCTCGATGGCGTCCAGGGCGAAGGGAAAGGTCTGCAGCGTCACGCCGATGATCTGCCTGCCGGCCAGGAGGGCTTCGGACAGTGCAGCCGACTTCGATCCGCCGGTCGAGGTGATGGCTTCGAAGACGCCCTGCGTCTTCTCGAGCTGCTGCACGGCGTCCCGCAGCTGGCCGTCAAGGACCTTGCGGTCGCTGATGACGATCACCGAGTCGAAGACCTTGGTCCCGGACGCGGTGTGCAGGGAGTTGAGCCGGTGCGCCGTCCAGGCGATGGAATTGGTCTTGCCCGAGCCAGCAGAGTGCTGGATCAGGTACCGCTGGCCGGGGCCCTCGGCGGCAGCGGTCTCTGCGAGCTGGTTTACGGCCTCCCACTGATGGAAGCGCGGGAAGAGCAGGGACTTGTCGACTATCGTCTTGCCAGTGATCGGGTCGGTTCTCCTGTCTACCTGCAGGTGCATGAACTTACTCAGGATGGTCAGCCAAGAATCACGCTGCAGCACCCGCTCCCACAGATAGCTGGTCGCCGAGCCGTGCGGATTGTCGGGGTTGCCCTTGTGGCCGTGGTCGCCCATGTTGAAGGGCAGGAATCGGGTCTGCCCGCCCTGCAGGTGAGTGGTCATGAACGCCTCGCTGTTGGAGACGGCGAAGTGCACCAGCGCGCGGTGCCCGAAGGACAGCAGCGGCTCGGCGCGCCGGGTTGCGAGGTCGACCGGCAGGCGGGCACTCCTGTACTGCTCGACGGCGTCTTCCACCGTCTGCGTGAAGTCCGTCTTCAGCTCCATCGTGGCCACGGGCAGACCATTGACGAAGAACACCAGGTCGATGCTGTTCTGGTTGCCGGAGGAGTAGTAGACCTGCCGGATGACACGCAGGCGTACCTTCGAGTAATCCGTGATCGTCTTCGGGTTGAGGTTGTCGGCTGGTTTGAACTGACACATGGAGAACGACGACGGCGTCACCTTGAAGCCGTTGCGCAGCACAGCGAGCGTGCCGCCGCCGTTCTCCAGCGGGGTGTCCAGGACCTTGACCAGGCGTTCGAGGATGCGCATGAAGGCCTTGTCCTGAGCCGCGGGATTCTCGACGGGGTTGACAATCTTCCGCAGCTGTCCGGGCTGGGTCTCGTCGAGCCAGGCGCGGACGTCCTCCGGGTAGAGGGCAAGCTCCTTGTCGTAGCCCGTGCCATCCTGCGAGTACAGCCAGCCGTTCGCGGCGAGGTACTCGCAGAGCTCGCGCTCGAACTCCTTCTCGTTGAAGATCGCCATGGCTATGCGGCTCCCTTCGCTGCCGAGTCGTCCCGGACGTCGATCTTCCCCGTGACGGCGGCTGAAATCAGGGCCGCGCGGCGTTCCTTCGACAGCTCGATGGCTTTCCTTGCGTCGGCGATGGCGGCGTCAATTTCAGCAACTGCTTCCGTGAGGTGCATCGCGATCTCATGTTGATCGTGAATGGACGGCACCGGGATGGCGATGTCCCCTAACTGGTCCCAGTAGAGGCGCCACTGTGACGGACGAATACCGACGGAGCGGAGTGCATACTCAGAAATTAACCTTGGAGATCGCAGCAGGTAATGGACATACTCGCCTAAGAGACGGTCGGTGCTGGGTTTCAACACCTCGTAGTCCGGGCTAACAATGCCGCCGTACTCCGAGACGGCCAGGGAACCTTGCCAAGCTTTCATTTTGTTCACCACTACATACCCCGGACGCACTACAAGATATCGAGAAACATCCTCGGGGGTTTTATTGAGGTTGTCCGTTCTTGACGACTTCGGAATTACGCCATGATCTCGATATACCGAGAGGACCTCCAATGCCGAATTATTACATTTTCTTGACTGATCAAAAAGGTATCGGAGGCGCACCATAGGTCCAGAGCTCGCAGCGGTCACAGTGTCCATGATGCTTCTCCGGCGCTCGTTCAGAAGGCGGACGAGCTCTTGCTGATCCGCGATGAACGCGTCGATCTCGAACGTCTCGTGGTCGAGGAAGGAACTAATTCGAACTGCTTCATCCTCGGGCGGGACCGGCACCGGAAAACCCCGAAGCGCAGCTTTCGGTAGTCCGACGCGCGTCACGCCCTGCGCCGAGACTTCGAGCATTGCCTTGAGATAGGAAGAGTCGAAGAGTCGCTTGATGTACGCGCCGTGAGCGATACGTCGAGGTCTGTAGACCGCTAAGTGGTATCCACAGACAACGCCTTGTAGCGCTTCGGCGACGAAAGCAGATAGCCCGATGTCGTTCGGCGTCTCAGAATCCTTTGTGATCACCGTATCGCCCGAAAGAAGAGTGAATGAGGCCACCTGAGCATCACTCGCAGTCGCCTGCATGAAAGACATGTCAGGCCGAATGACGTCGTTATAGTAGACATCGGTGTAGTTGCACAGCCGTACATCCTGTTCGTCCGCGTAGCTCTTCTTGTCCACGTTGCTCGTTCGAACACTCGCGATCGAGCTGATCGGCTGGACGGTCCAATGTGCGGGTACCCAACCCAGCCACTCGATACCGCTGTCCTTGTACTCCGGATACGGCTTCAGTGCCGTCATACGTGGACCTTTTCCAGGCGCTTACGAATGCGACCGAGAACAGCATCGAGGTCGGCATCGATGTCCTCCAACGCACGGGGCTCCTGGTATTTGTAGAAGTGCCTCGTGAAGGGGATGTCATAGCCTACCTTAGTCTTGGCCTCATCGATCCAGGCATCGGGGGCGAAGGGCCTCACCTCACGCTCGAAGTACTCGTGGATGTCCTCGTGGAGCGACACGTTCTCGGTGTCGCGCAGGTCGGGGTCGGGCTCGGCGTGACCCTTGGCATCGGTGCAGATGTCGGCGTCGTCGTCCCGCTCTGAGAGGCCGGCAGCCAACGCCTTGTACTGCGCCGGAGTCAGCGCCAGACCGGCGTCGCGCACCGCCGTCCGAAGCTCCGTGATGAAGCTGTCGCGGCTGGTCCAGACCGTCTCCTGGTCCAGCCCGCCGACGGCTTCCGTCAGGACCGCAATCTGGCCCTCGCCGAGCTTGGCAAGGGCCTTCACGGCAAGTGCCTCCACGACGCGTTGGGGAGAGGCAGCGAAGTTGAGGCGCAACGGGCGCTCGACCGTAATGGTGCGGTAGCCGAAATCCTGGTTGCCGAAGGTCTTGCTGAACCCGTCGCCGTCGTCGGCGTAGTTCCCGTACAGCTTCACGATGCGGTCGATGTCCGCCGTCCCCAGCTGCTTGCGTTTGGAACCGAGGCTCTTGCGCATCTTGTCGAAGAAACTGGTGCCGTCGATCAGCTGAACGGTACCCTCGCGCTCGGCGGCCTTACGGTTGGTGAGCACCCAGACGTAGGTGGCGATGCCGGTGTTGTAAAACATGTCTGTAGGCAGGGCGATGATCGCCTCGAGGAGATCGTGCTCCAGAACGTAGCGACGGATCTCGGATTCACCGGACCCGGCACCGCCGGTGAAGAGCGGTGAGCCATTGAGGACGATGGCCGCGCGGCCACCGCCGTCGCGCGCCGGGCGCAGCTTCTTCATCAGGTGCAGCAGGAATAGCAGCGAGCCGTCGGAGACGCGAGGGAGGCCAGGGCCGAAACGGCCATCGTAGCCCTGTTCGCGGTGCTCCTTCTCTACGGTGGGCTGGGCCTTCTTCCAGTCCACGCCGAACGGTGGATTCGAGAGGCAGTAGTTAAAGGTCTTGCCGACGTGCCCGTCGTCAATCAAAGTGTCGCCAAGGACGATGGCGCCGACATCCTGGCCCTTGATGACCATGTCCGCCTTGCAAATGGCGTATGACTCCGAGTTGATCTCCTGCCCGGCGAGCATCAACGTGGCGTCGGGGTTCCCGTCACGGATGCGCTCCTCGGAGACGGAGAGCATGCCGCCAGTCCCGGCGGTCGGGTCATAGACAGAGCGGACAATGTTGGGCTGGTGGAGGTCCTCGTCGTCGGGCGCGAAGAGCAGGTCCACCATGAGGTGAATGACCTCGCGCGGGGTGAAGTGCTCGCCGGCGGTCTCATTCGAGGTCTCGGCGAACTTCCGGATGAGTTCCTCGAAGATCAGACCCATCTCGGCGTTCGACACCGTGGCGGGGTGGATATCCACGGCCGCGAACTGCTGAACGATGAGGAAGAGCAGGTTGTGGTCGTGCAGTTCCTCGATACGTTCCTCGACCTTGTACTTCTCGAAGATGTCCCTGACGTTTTCCGAGAACCCGCGGATGTAGTCGAGCAAATTATCGCGGATGTTGTCCGCGTCGCCGGTGAGTTTGGCGAAGTCGTAGCGGGACGTGTTGTAGAACGAATGCTTCGACTTGCGCGGCAGGAGAACAGTCAACGGGATGACGCCGTCCTTCTTCGCGCCGTACTCGTCGAGGACGGCGTGCTTCGTCTCCGCGAGCACCGCGTCGATGCGCCGCAGGACGGTGAACGGAAGAACGATTGAGCCGTACTGGTGCGGGCGATAGGAGCCTCGGAGGAGGTCCGCAATGTTCCAGATGAAGTTGGCGTAGTTATTGGTTCCTGCGGACGACAAGGTGCTCCCCAGTGGTTCTCGTGGATTGGCGTTTGGTGCCATGGTACCGGCCGGTTCAAAATGCGACGGCTGTGCGGCCGGGAATACGACCTACACAGATTCAGTCGCAGCGCTACTGTTAGCCCATGACACATCCAGACCCGGACCGATCGTCGTCATCCCTTCTTGACCGTGTTCTCTCTGATGACGAGCTCGAGGACATAACTGCTTCTGAAGAGACGTCCTCCGCAGTCACGTTCTCGACTCAGTCCTTCGATGTGGCGGGATTAGTTCTACGCCTAAATCGGGGATCAATGCTGGTTCCAACTTACGGAATGGACGATGCTCGTATCGACACCGACGGATTCCAGCGCGGATTTGTCTGGACAAAAGCTCAAATGGATCGATTCGTTGAATCACTCCTTCTCGGGTTCCCGATTCCTGGAATATTTCTGGTTAAACAGACAGTCAACAATCGGCTACTCGTACTCGACGGCCAGCAGCGTCTTCTCACCCTTCAAAAATTCTATGAGGGAATACACGCGAAAAAGGAATATTCCCTGAGAAATGTAAGTGCTCAATTTAAGGGCATGACCTACAAGACCCTCGGTGACGCCTTACAATTCCGACTTGACGATTCTTATCTGCAAGCGACTATAGTCACGACAGACGGGTCGCCCGAGATGAATGAGTCGATATACCAAATATTTGAGCGGCTCAATTCAGGCGGTACCCAGCTGACTGCACATGAGATTCGAGTCGCCCTCTCCGCTGGACCAATCATCGAACTCCTCGAGCGTCTCAATTCAAACACCTCCTGGCGTGCTTTGTACGGTCCGAGAAGTGCGCGCCTTCGGGACCAAGAGCTCACTCTGCGCATCATTGCCCTATTTATGAGAGGCGATGAGTATGCACGGCCCCTAAAGACATTCCTCAATAACTTTGCTAATACTTTCCGCCAACCGGACGGCTCGGTGGTGACGGCAAGCAGACTTTTCGAAGAGGCAGCTGACGTTGTTTATTCCCTCGGGTCCTCTGCACTTCGAAGCCAGGGAGCAATGCAGATCAACGCTGCCCGCACCGAAGCGATCTTCGTCGGGGTGATGCACGCGATAGCGGATGGAGGCCTAACCTCGGATCTACCGGCGGCAATGAAGTCCCTCGATGCGGATATCGACTTCGTTACTGCAACTACGCGGTCGACCGCGGACAAAGATTTCGTCGTCCTTCGTCTTGAGAAAGCAATTAAGGCGTTCTCAGGGTGACAAATTGGCCACCGGCTTCCGTTCGGAGCCGTAAACAAGATCTGAATGAGCTCACAGCAGAACTTCAAGCCCTCGATCCCGCGGCAGGAGTAGTCGTCGTCGCAATGTCTCGCTACACCGTCGTGCGCGCTGCCGGGTACATAGAAGCAGTCCGTGACGATGTTGCTGACTTTTTTGTGAGTCGTATGGCGATAGATCTAGTTACGAATCGCATCAGATCTGGACTACGAGGCGGCCAAGGAGTTCGTCCGGGTCAGCTCATCGAGTTCGTGCAGTCATTCCGAACCGAATGGGCGACGGAGCTGACCGAATTCCTCGACGATGATTCGGGTTCGCGTAACAGGCGGAGCGATTTGGGTGCTCTCGTGAGCGCACGGAAGAGGATCGCGCATGGAGATGGCGATACAGTCGGCCTTACTAGCGCTCTCCAATGGTCAGCAACTGCCGAGGAAGTCGGCGGCTGGTTGGTACGTCGATTCGACCCGAACCGTGATTTTTACACTCGCATATCTTCGATTCCCTGAACCTACACGAATTGCTGAACTTAGCTTATTCGTCATGGAATAATTTATGTGAGCAGCGACGCTTTGCGACAGCATCCTCCGGATGAGGTTGAGCATTCGCATGCAGATTCGCCGCACACAGTAACGAGGGTAATTAATGGATCAGTATCAAGCTCCGCAGTGATGCCTCACTAATTGGCGAGGACACCCTGGGCCAGGAGATGGAGTGCCGCACGCGGTTATCTCCGAGGTAACGTCATCGACGAAATGGATGCGCTGGGTTGGCCTTTCCACGGCGGTGTTACATGAGTTTGATCTGATCAGCACCAGCTGGTCGGCAAGGGAGAGTCGAACACCGCAGGTTGTTGAGAACGCTCTCCTCAGAGCGTTTCCACCAGCCTAACGACCTCCGCGTACTTTGCTTGTAGGTCGTAGAGCGCCGCCTGCTGCACAGCGTCGTCCCGGTCCCCCACCGCGTCGCGGACCACGATGGGCACGAAGTTGTGCTGGATCGCGTCGACCGCCGCCGCGCGGACACAGCCGCTGGTGCTGACGCCGACGATGATCACCGTGTCGACGTCGGCCTCGCGTAGCTGATCGGCGAGGTCGGTGCCGAAGAACGCGCTTGCCCCCTGCTTGACCAGCACCGGCTCGCCAGCTAGCGGCGCGACCTCGGGCATCAGCTCGCCTAGTCGAGGCACCGCCCCCGGTGACTCACTGATGAGCAGCCGCAGCGCCGGGACCTTCCGCATGAAGACGCCACCCTGCTCCTCGCTCTCGAACCGCACCACGGTGTGGAACACCGGGTACCCGGCAGCCCGGGCGTCGTCGAGGACGGCAGCGGCGCCGGCGAGGCACTCGTCGGACGGCAGACACAGCGGACTCGACTCATCGAAGTAGGCCTGCATGAGGTCCACCGCGATGACCGCGCGACGCGGTCCCGGCGTCAGGTGCCCGTCGAAACCGGACGAGAACTCGCTCGATGACTCCAGTGAGGACGCATTCGAGGACGCCGGTTCGCGGACCGTCACAGCACCGCCAGCGGAGGCGTCGGGGCCGGCAGCCCGGTCTCGGTGAGGCTGTTGGCCAGCAGGTTCTCCATGGAATCGCCCCGGTTGAACAGCGGCAGCGGCTCCTCGCGGCCCTCACGCATCGCATCACGCAACGAGGAAGTGGCAGCGGCATCGAGGTCGCCGTCGTCGTCGCACACCACCCCGTACGTGCGGGCACCCGCCTGCGTGACCAGGCCGCGCCGCACCTCCTTGCACACCAGTTCCGGATCGCGGGCCAGCGGGTCACCCCAGCCACCACCCCCCCACGTCACGAAGTGGAGGACATCGTCCTTGCCCACGGCGACGTCGTGCACCTTGGACGGCAAGACCACCCGCGTACCGTCCGCACGGTCGATCCACTTGGTGCCGCGCGCCCCGGGCTCGCCGCCCTTCACACCCCACGGGTAGGTGAGCCAGCGGTCGTCGTGGATGGCGATGGTGCCGGCCTCCAGGAAGCGGTACGCCACGTCCACGCCGTTGCCGCCGCGGTGCAGGCCCGCGCCGCCGGTATCCGGAATGGTCTCCCAGCAGTCGATGATCAGTGGGTAGTAGCTCTCCAGGTACTCGCACGGCATGTTGACGAAGGACGGCCAGAGCGAGTGGCCGTCCGGGCCGTCGCCTACAGGACGTCCGGGGATGCCACCGAAGCCGATCGAGTACAGCTGGAACCACTCGCCCTTCCGCTCGCCCTCGCTGTAGTTCCCCGAGTACATGAAGTGCGGGGAGGAGGAGAAGCCGGCGGCGTTCAGCAGGTCCGGGTTCGCCTGTCCGAGGAGCCCGCCGAAGAGATCGAACAGGCGGCCGATGCCGTGGTTCCTGCCGTTGAGCGCCGCCGGGTACGCCGGTTTCCAGAACGAGTTCTCCGTGATCTCGACGTCCACCAGCGGGTAGAAGCCGTCATTCCAGAGGATCTGCGGGTCCGCGACGGTGATCATGTAGATGCCGAAGAACATCCGGATCAGATTCTCGTTGATGTAGTAGTTGATGGGCCCCTGCGCCTGCGGCGCGCTGCCCGTGAGGTCGATCAACACCTTGTCGCCGGTGCGCGTGATGGTCATCGTCAGCTCGTACGGGCCGTAGCCCCGGCCGTCGTCGTCGATGTAGTCCGTGAAACTGAGCGGCTTGCCCTCCTCGAACACCAGCGCCAGCAGCACCTTCATGGCGCGGTAGTTGCGGTCCAGCAGCGCATTCAGCGCGGACGTGTAGGTGTCCACCCCGAACCGCGCGCACATCTCCTGGACCCGGCGCGACGCCGTGCGGCACGCCGCGACGATCCCGTTCAGGTCCGCGCGGTTCCAGTCCGGTTTCCGCACCTGGTTGAGGATGATGCCAAGCGACGTGTCGTCCCGCTCACCCTTCCGGTACAGCTTGAAGGGCGGGATGATCACGCCCTCCTCGAAGATGGTCCGCGCATCCGTGGGCATGGATGCCGGGGTCTTCCCGCCGACGTCGGTCATGTGCCCGAACTGCGACGCCCACCCCACGATGCGCCCCTCGAAGAAGATGGGCATCACCACGAGCCAGTCGTTCGCGTGGCTGATTGCCGCACCGCACGAGTACGGATCCGACGTCATGAGGACATCGCCCTCCTCGATGGTGCCGCTGAAGTTCGCCAGGAAGTCGGGGATGGAGAGCCCGAACTGGCCCACGATCATCTTTCCCTCGGGGTCCGCGATGAGCGGGAACTCGTCGTGCTGCTCGCGGATGCCCGGGGAGAGCGCCGTGCGGAACAGTGTCTCGTCCATCTCGTAGCGGGCGCTGCGGAGGGCGTTCTCGATGAGGTCGAGCGTCACCACGTCCACGTCCACCGGGTTCAACGACGAGGTGGCGGTCTCGATCAGCTGTGCCATGGGTCAGTCCTCACTCGTGGTGGTTGCCGCGTCGTTTTCGATGGGCCGGATCAGGAGGCTCCCGTGGTGGTGCACGGTGGCCGAGTGCCCCGGCAGCACCAGCGTGGTGGAGTCCATCTCGGCGACGACGGCGGGGCCCGTGATCACATTGCCGGCCTTCAGCAGGTGGCGGTCGTAGATGGACGCCTCCTGGTGCTGGCCGCCCACGAAGATGGAGTGCGTGCTCCGGAGCGCCGGTAGCGGGTCGGCCGGGCCGCCGTCGAGCGTGACGCTCGCGACCTGCGGGCGCGGTCCGCTCACCGTGGCACGGGCGGTGACGAGCTCGTGCTCGTTGTCGAGGAGGAACGCGAAGAGTCGCTCGTGCTCGGCGTCGAAGGATGCGCGGAGTGCCGTGAGGCCGCCGTCGCTCCCGCCCGCTTCGAAGGTCCTGAGGTCCACCGTGATGGGGATCTCGAAACCCTGCCCGTGGTACCGGAGATCCGCGGAGTAGGTGACCGTGAGGTCCTCCTCGGCCAGGCCCGCGGCGAGCAGCGATTCCTTGGCCGTCACGGCGAGCTCCTCGAGGACGCCGCGCACCTGGGCGTCCTCGAGCTCGCTGAAGCGCCGCACCAGCGTGCGGGCGGACTCGTCGCGGAGGCTCGTGGTCGCGTCGCCGTAGGCGCAGAGCACACCGGGCGACGGCGGGATGATCACCGGCCACGCGCCGGTCAATTTGCCCAGCGCGTTGGCATGGAGCGGGCCGGCGCCGCCGAACGCCACGAGCGCGAAGTCCCGCGGGTCGAAGCCCTGCTGCGTGGACACGAGCTTCAGCGCGCCGTAGATGTTCTCGTTGACGATGTCGATGATGCCCTCGGCCGCGGCCTCCACGCCGTCGAGCCCTATCGCCTCGGCGATAGTCTTTACCGCGGTGGCGGCGGCCTCGACGTCGAGCCCTATCTCGCCGCCCGCCAGCTGCGACGGCAGGAAGCCGAGCACCACGTTGGCGTCCGTGACGGTGGGCTCGGCGCCGCCCTTCCCGTACGACGCCGGACCAGGCACCGCACCCGCGGACTGCGGGCCCACGCGGAGCGCGCCGGTGAGCTGCGGGACGTGCGCGATCGAACCGCCGCCGGCTCCGACGGTCCGGACGTCCACCGAGGTGGCGCGGACGGTCAGGTCACCGACGGTCGTCTCGCGGCCGATGCGGGGCGTCAGGTCCTGGACGAGCGCGACGTCGGTGGACGTGCCGCCCATGTCGAAGGTGAGGAGATCCTTGAAACCGGCCTGCTCCGCGGCCCACACCGCGCCCGTCACGCCGCCCGCGGGCCCCGAGAGCAGCAGGGACACGGGATTGTCCGCGGCGACCTTGCCGGACACGAGGCCGCCGTCGCTCCTGAGGATGGAAAGCTGGCCCTCGATGCCCGCAGCCGCGAGCTTGTCCTCGAGGTTGCCGACGTAGCGTGACACCTGGCCCTGTACGTAGGCGTTGGCCACGGTGGTAATGGTGCGCTCGTACTCGCGGAGCTCGGGCAGCACGATCGAGCTACGCGAGACGGGGATGCCGGGCAGCTCCTCGGCGGCGAGCTCGGCGATGCGCGCCTCGTGGCTGCCGTTGGCGTAGGAGTTGATGAGGCTGATGCTGAGGGCCTCGATACCGCGCTTCCTGAGCTTCCGCAGCTGGGTGCGGACGTCGTCGTCGTCCAGTGCGATCCGCACGCTGCCGGTCGTGGTGACGCGTTCGCTGACCTCCACGGTGTCCTCGAGATCCGCGAGGGGCTCGGGCTTCGGCCAGATGATCCAGCCGGCCAGGCCGCCGGGTACGAACGAGCGGGCGATCTGTAGGACCTGCCGAAAACCCTTGGTGGTCGCGAGGCCCACGCGGGCGCCCTTGTGCTCGAGGATCGCGTTGGTGGCGACAGTGGTGCCGTGCAGCACCTCGGTGACGTCCGACGTCGGGATCCCGGCCGCCTGGCAGGCCTGCTCGATGCCGTAGAGGACGCCGATGGACTGGTCCTCCGGGGTGGACGCCGTCTTGTACCGGTGGGTCTCACCGGTGGCCTCGTTGATGAGGAGGATGTCCGTGAACGTGCCGCCCACGTCTACGCCGAGCCGAAACGCCATCAGGTCTCCTCTTGTCGGTGCTGCCTCGCGTGCCTCGGCAGCGCGGAGTGGGTTCGGTGGAGTGTGGCGCCCGCGGTCCGGAGCCGTATGGGGGCCGGATCCGGGGACTGTGGCGGGCACCACAACTCCACTGCGAGTCAGCGTAGGGGCGGGGGTGTGCTTCGTCAATGGATTGCATACAACCATCTCGTTTCTTTCCCTTTTTACTTGCCTATTCAAGCGGTCGGTGCGAAGTTGTATACGTTCTGGCGATCCGCCCGAAACATTCCAAAGACCCGGAGGCTTGCCGATGACTGCCAGTGAGACCGCCGCCACTCCTCGTGCTACCGGCCCCCTCGCGGGCCTCCGCGTCGTCGAGATGGGGCAGCTCCTCGCCGGACCGTTCTGTGGCCAGCTGCTCGGCGATCTCGGCGCCGACGTCGTCAAGATCGAGGACCCGGCAAAGGGCGATCCACTTCGGCAGTGGGGCCGGCAGCTGCCGCAGGGGCAGTCGCTCTGGTGGTCCGTCGTCGGGCGGAACAAGCGCTCGGTGACCCTGAACCTCCGCGATCCCGAGTGCCAGGACCTCGCGCGGAAGCTCATCGGCACCGCGGACATCGTCATCGAGAACTTCCGCCCGGGCACCATGGAGCGCTGGGGGCTCGACTACGCAGCCCTGGCCGAGCTGAACCCGGGCCTGATCATGGTGCGAGTGTCCGGCTTCGGACAGGACGGCCCCTACTCGCAGCGCGCGGGTTACGGGGCGATCGGCGAGGCGATGGGCGGCCTCCGCTACGTGGTCGGCGACCCATCCACGCCGCCGTCGCGCGTGGGTATCTCCATCGGCGACACGCTCGCCGCACTCTTCGCGACGATCGGCGCGCTGGCGGCGGTCCGCGAGCGCGAAGTCAGTGGGCGCGGGCAGGTGGTGGATTCGGCGATCTACGAGGCGGTGCTCGGCGTCATGGAATCGCTAGTGCCGGAGTGGCAGGTGACGGGGTACCAGCGGGAGCGGACGGGGGCGATCCTGCCGAACATCGCCCCGAGCAACGTGTACCCCACCCGGGACGGCTCGTGGCTGCTGATCGCCGCGAACCAGGACACGGTGTTCGGTCGGCTGGCGGTCGCGATCGGGCAGCCTTCGCTGGCGACGGATCCGCGGTACGCGACACACGGTGCGCGCGGCGAGCGGCAGGAGGAGCTCGACGCGCTGATTGGCGCCTACACGTCCACGCAGGACGCCGGGGTGCTGGAAGCCGCGCTCGAGGAGCACGGCGTTCCTGCGGGCAAGATCTTCCGGCCCATCGACATGCTCACCGACCCGCAGTACCTCGCGCGCGAGTCCATCACCGAGGTGCAGCACCCGGTCCTCGGCGCAGTCTCCCAGCAGAACGTCTTCCCCAAGCTCAGCCGCACCACCGGCACCATCCGCTGGCCCGGCCCGCCGCTCGGCTCACACACCGCGGAGATCCTCGCGGAGGTGGGGGTCGACGACGGCGCCCTCGCCTCCCTGCGCGAGCGGGGGCTGGCATGAGCCTCCCCGGCCTCCCCGGCTTGCCCTCCTCGATCCGCCTCGTCGAGGTAGGGCTGCGCGACGGGCTGCAGTCCGTCCCCGCGATGGTCCCGACGGCGGACAAGATCGAGCTCGTGCATCTGCTGATCGATGCCGGAGTCCGGGAAATCGAGGCCGTGAGCTTCGCGCACCCGAAGGTCCTCCCCCAGCTCGCCGACGCCGCCGAGGTCATGGCCGCCGTGCCCCGCGTGGACGGCGTGCGCTACCGGGGCCTCGCCCCGAACTTCCGCGGCGCCGAGCGGGCGGTGGACTGCGGTCTGGACGAGCTCGTGGTCGTCGCGTCCGCCGACGAAGGCGTGAGTGTCAAGAACCAGCGGCTCACCGTGGCCGAGATCCTGGCCGACGTGTCGCGCATCGGCGCGCTGGCGTCGTCGTCGGGCGTGCGGTTCATCGTCGCCGTCGCCTGCGCGTTCTTCGCTCCCGCGCGCGGACCTGTTCCGCGGGAGGAGCGGCTCCGGGTGGTGCAGGCTGCCGTGGACGCGGGAGCCGACGGCGTGTACCTCGCCGCCACGTCGGGCGAGGAGGAGCCGGGCGAGATGCACGACGGCGTCGCCGAGGTCCGCGCGCTGTACCCGGGGCTCGACGTCGGGGTCCACCTCCACAACCGCAACGGCTTCGCGCCCGCCAACGCGCTGGCGTGCATGATGGCCGGCGCCACGTGGCTGGAGGGGTCCTTCGCGGGACTCGGCGGCGATCTGTGGTTCCCTGGCGATCCGACGGTGCTCGGCAACGCGGCGCTCGAGGACCTGGTGCACTTGTGCGACGGACTCGGCATCTCGACGGGCATAGACCTCGAGAAGTACATGCTCGCCTCGGACAGGATCGTCGAGCTGACCGGACGGGCGTCGTCATCGTTCGTGTCCCGGGGAGGGACGCGGGCGGCCCTCGCCGCCGCCACCTGGCCCGACGCGCTAGCGTGAGAAGCATGGACACCGCCACGCCTGCCGCTGTCTTGCCCGCTGGGTCCGCTGCGTCCGCTCCTTCCGCTCCTTCCGCTCCCTCCGCTCCTTCCGCTCCTTCCGCTCCTTCCGTTACGGACGTCGAGGCGCCCGCCCGCGACGACAGCGCCTACGGTCAGGTGCGTTCGCTGATCGCCTCGGGCGAGCTCGCCGCCGGATCATGGCTGCGCGAGACGACGCTCGCCGAACGCATCGGCGTGAGCCGGACTCCCATCCGCGAGGCGCTCAACCGGCTCGCGGCGGAGGGGCTCGTGGAGCTGAGCCGCAACAAGGGCGCTCAGGTGGTCAGCTTCTCCCCCGACGACATCGCCGGCCTGTACGACGTGCGCGCCGGCTTCGAACCGCACGCCGTCCTGCTGTCCATCCCCAATCTCACGGACGACGACGTCGCAGAGCTCGCGTCTCTGTCGGAGCGGATGGAGGCGGTGGTCGCGGATGGCGGCGACATGGCCGGGCTGAGTGCGCTCAACGCGGCGTTCCACGGCATCTTCATCGAGCGGTGCGGCAACCGGCACGTGGCGACGGCACTGCAGACGGTCATGCGTCCCGCCGTCGTCGCCCACACCTTCCGGAAGTACAGCGCCGACGCCCTCCGCCGGTCCATGCAGCACCACGCGGAACTCGTCGCCGCGGCGGAGTCGCGCGACGGCGAGTGGGCCGAAGCCGTCATGCGGACGCACATCCTCGCGGCCCGGAACGCGGCGGGGGCCAATCCGTCGACGCGGTGAGTTCGTCCCCTAAGCCGGCGTCACCTTCTGCATCCCGACGAGCACCCTGGACGAGGGTGCGTGGGCGACAGTACCAACCCTCCTGCATAGGGGAACCCCATCATTCGATTCACCTCCGGAGCAGCCGCGCGAACTCCTTGTGTGAGCCACCGCACTCCTTGTACCCTTGATACATCTTGTCCGTACTAGTTGTACGTATACCTCCATCTGCACAGAGAGAAGATTCGCCATGGCAGCCGAATCACTTCCCAAGTCCCGCATCCCCCTCTTCGACGGCATGAACCGCATCCCCGGCGGCCTCATGCTGATCCCCCTGATCCTCGGCTCGATCGTCGGGACGTTCGCCCCCGGCTTCCTCGAACTCGGCAGCTTCACCACCGCCCTGTTCGCCGACTCGGCACTCCCCCTCATCGCGGTCCTGATCTTCGCCACCGGAATGCAGATCACCGCCAAGGCGTCGGGCCCCGTCCTCGCCACCACCGGCGTCATCCTGCTGTTCAAGACGATCATCCCCGCCGCCCTCATCGCGGGCCTCGGCCTGCTCGTCGGCGTCGACGGCATCCTCGGGATCTCGATCCTCGCCCTCCTCGCCAGCTTCGACAACAGCAACGGCGGCCTCTGGCTCGCCTTCGCCGGCCGCTACGGCGACTACCGCGACCGCGGCGCCTACATGGCCTCCGCCATCAACGACGGCCCGTTCTTCACCCTGCTCTTCCTCGGCATCTCGGGCCTCGGCAACATCCCCTTCCTCACCTTGCTCGCCGCCGTCATCCCCCTGATCCTCGGCTTCATCGTCGGCAATGTCGACGCTAAATGGACCGAGGTCATGCGGCCCGTACCGAACATCGTCATCCCGTTCTTCGCCTTCGCCCTCGGCACCGGGATCAACCTCGGCAACGTCGTCACCGGCGGGATCAGCGGCATCCTCGTCGGCATCGTCGCCACCCTGATCACGGGCACCTTGGTCTACATCGGCTACCGGTTCATCCTGCGGCGCGGCATCAAGTCCGGCATCGGTATCGCGACCGCGACGACGGCGGGCAACTCGATCGCCACACCGGCCATCGTCGCCGCCGCAGACCCGACGTTCTCCCCGTTCGTCGAGGTCGCGACGGCGCAGGTCGCCTCGGCCGTCCTGGTTACCGCGATCTTCGCCCCGCTCCTCGCCACCTGGGTGCTCAAGCGCCAGGGCGGCCTCGACACCGACGACGCCGTCGCGGTCACCCCGACGTCAGCCTCCGAGCTCCCACCCGCCGGTGATCCGTCCGCGCCCACCACGCGCCGTAGCCGGACCCAGCAGGACGACTGACCGTGGCGCCTTCCGCACCGATCGTCGGCATCGCCGCCGACGACGTCACCGGTGCCACCGACTCCGTCGTCCAGTTCTCCCGCTCCGGCTGGTCCTCGCGGCTGTTGCTGGGCGGACTGCTCCCGGACTCGGTAGCACCGGGCAGTGCCCTGGCCGTGAACACCGATGCGCGCGCCCTCGACCCGGCCGCCGCCCGTAGCGCCACGGCGAGCGCCATCCGCGACCTCCTCACCGCCGGTGCAAACCGCCTCTACCTGAAGATCGACTCCACGATGCGCGGCAGCGTCCAGGCGCAGGTGGCTGGAGCCCTCGACGCGTGGCAGGAACAGCATCCGGGCTGCTTCGCCGTCGTGTGCCCGGCGTATCCGGCCATGGGACGCACTATCGAGGGCGGCCTGCTCCGCGTGCACGGCGAGCGCGTCGAGGACTCCCCCGCGGGCCGGGACCCGGTCACCCCGGTGCCCACGAGCGACTTCACACAGCTCCTACCCGGCACCACCACCATCAGCCTCAGCGGCTCGGCTGAGCAGGATGCTCAGGCGCTTCGAGAATCTGCGAGCGACGGCGTCGTGGTCGTCAACGCGGCGTCCGACGACGACCTCCGCACCCTCGCGGCCGCTCTCGCCGCAGCCGGCCCGACGGCGATCCCCGCCGGGTCCGCCGGTCTTGCCGCCGCCATGGCAGAAGCGTGGGCTAGCGCCGGGGCAGTGCTGACGCCACCGGAACCGGTGTCTGTCGCGCAGGGGCAGCGCATCGTCGTCGTCGTCAGTTCACTGCACGACGTCGCCCGCGCCCAGACCGACCACCTGCGCGCCCAGCTGAACCCGGCCGACCTCCGCGTCCTGCAGCCCGACCCCTCCCTGCTCGACCAGCCCGACCGGCTCGCGCAATGGGCCGCCGGAGAACTCGAGCAACCGAAGTCCCTTCCGCGGGTGGTCGTCATCCTGTCCCCTGAGGCGATTGGCGGCGCCGCAACCCTCAGCGGGGCCGACATCGCCCGAAGCCTCGCCTCCGTGGTGCAGCAGACGTTGGACCAGACGGAAGTCGGCGCCCTGGTACTGGTGGGCGGCGACGGTGCCCGCGCGGTCCTCGATGCGACCCGTGCTCAGGCGCTGCGCATCACGGGCGCCATCCAGGAGGGCATCCCGGTCGGCGTCGTCGAAGGCGGCACTGCGGCTGGGAAAATCGTCGTAACGAAAGCCGGCGGCTTCGGACCGGTCCACGCCCTGCTCGACACCGTCAATGAACTCACCCGAACCCTCACCCGACCCACGGAGGCATCCTCATGAGCATCCCCACCCTCGCCGTCACCCTCGGCGACGTCGCCGGCATCGGCCCGGAGATCACCGCCAAGTCCCTCCTCGGGCACGACGACGTCCGGCAGGAGTGCGTGCCCGTCGTCATCGGCGATCAGGCCGCCATGCGCCAGGGCGTGTCCAACGTGGGCGGTGACCCGGACACGGTCCGCGTCCTGGACTCGATCGAGGACGCGACCAACGAGCCCGGCATCATCGAACTCCTGCAGACCGGTCCCTCGCTGGCCGACGTGAAGCTCGGCGAGCTGAGCCCCGCCGCAGGTGACGGCTCCTACCGCTTCGTCGTCGAGGCCTGCCGCCTGGCTCGCGAGGGCACGGTGCAGGGCATCGTCACCGCACCGCTCAACAAGGCCGCGATGCACGCCGGCGGGCACAAGTGGCCCGGCCACACAGAGCTGCTCGCGCACGAGTTCGGTGTGGAGAACTTCAGCCTCGTGCTCTCCGCGGGCGACCTCTACTTCTTCCACCTCACCACCCACGTCTCCCTGCGGCAGGCCATCGAGGACGTCACGCCGCAGCGGACCGCCAACGTGATCGAGCTCGCCAGCGCGTTCACGAAGGCGCTCGGTAAGCCGGATGAGCCGATCGGCCTCGCCGGGCTGAACCCGCACGCCGGCGAGAACCGCCTGTTCGGGAACGAGGACGCCGACATCCTCGCCCCCGCCGTCGCCGCCGCCCGCGAGAACGGCATCAACGTGCACGGCCCCATCCCCGCGGATGCACTCATCCCCGCCGCGGTCAAGGGCAAGTGGAACATGGTCATCGCCTGCTACCACGACCAGGGCCACGCACCGTTCAAGGCGGTCTACGGCGACGACGGCGTGAACATCACCGTCGGCCTGCCCGTCGTCCGCGTCTCGGTGGACCACGGGACGGCGTTCGATATCGCCGGCCAGGGCATCGCCCGCGAGGCCAGCCTGGTGCTCTCACTGCGGCGTGCTGCCCAGCTGGCACCCGGCTGGGACTACGTCTGGCGGACCGCGCAGAAGAAGTAGTCGTTCCTGGACAGACCATAATGGTCGAAATGGACACCTCTGACGCCCCGGGAAGCTCGCTCGACGCCGAGAGCAGCGAGCCGCTGCACCTGCAGCTCCGAGGGCATCTGCGGGCGCAGATCATGAACCACTCGCTGCCGCCGGGCACCTCACTGCCCAGTGAAGCGCAGCTGCAGGTGCAGTACGGCGTCTCCCGGTCCGTGGTACGGCAGGCCCTCGGAGCCCTGGCCGCGGAGGGGCTGATCGAGCGCGGACGGGGTCGCGGCAGCACCGTGGCCCCTCGGCGGGAGCATCACCGGCTCGTACACCGCACCTCGGGACTGTCGGCGCAGCTCGGGAGCACCGGGGCGAGCGTCGGCACCGAGGTGCTCTCGCTGACCGTGCAGAGCGCGGATGCGGCGACGGCGGTCCTCGGGGCCGACCAGGTTCTCGCACTCGAGCGGCTGCGCACTGCCGACGGCGTACCGATCGCCGTCATCCATACCTGGCTTCCGGCGCCTGTCTTCTCTGATCTGAGCGCCGAGGATCTACGTAACGCCTCCCTGCACGCGGTGCTCGGCGAGAAGTTCGGCGTGCAGATCACCTCCGGCAAACGGCAGATCCGGGCTGTACCGGGAGACCGGGACCTGCTGCGACTGCTGCAGCTGGAGGCGTCGTCGCCCGTCCTCCTGCTGGAGGGTACGAGCTTCGACCAGGACGGGCGGCCCGTGGAGGTGTTCTCGACCTGGCACCACCCGGACCACGTGGTCTTCGACATCGATATCCAGCGGCAACCATCAGTTCCGCCTGCGCCCGGTGGCCCGCCGTCGTCCGTCGTCGACATTCCTGACGCCCTTACCGACCGCGCACGCCAACTGGGCGCCGAGCTGCTGCGCTTCGCTGACCAACTGGCCGGCAAAGACCGCTGATCGCACCTACTCCAAAACGCCCGGAGAACCTGCAGTTACAGGCACGGAGGATTTGTTACCCAGTTTCCGTGCCCAAGCCTTGACGTAGGCGCGACAGATGGGCTCGACGCCAAATAAAAGGGAAGGGCGGGAGAGAACTCCCGCCCTTCCGATGTCGCGAACTACCGCTGAAGTGCCGCCCCGTCGGCGCCCAGGTAGTCCCGCCAGGACCGCTTGGGCGTCCAGCCGAGCATCCGCTGGGCCTTTGCGCTCGAGATGCCCGAGGCATCGGGGCGGCTCAGCTCGCGGAGCTCTATCTGATCGCCGTAGTACTGCGTGAGGATCTCCGCGAAATCATGACCCCCCACGTTGTCGGGAGACGCGATGTAGAACACCTCGTGCCCCGGCAGGTCCGACTCCGTCGCGAGCACGATCGCATCCGCCAGGTCGTAGGCGTCGATGTAGCTCCACAGATTGGGGCTCAGCACGGAGCTGTCCCGAATCTGCGGGCCGAGATTGACCTCGTAGTTGCCCTCGAACTGGACCCAGCTGGGGCGGATCGAAATGCACTGGATATCCGACCGTCGGATGGCCGCCTCCATCAGTTGCTCGCCGAAGTGCTTGGACAACGCATACGGATCCTGCGGG
>JAABUN010002914.1_pt1 | contig 28337 bp, 19 predicted proteins | sample 5559311 | NCBI WGS metagenome assembly JAABUN01 (sample SAMN10711877, study PRJNA513370) | rock metagenome | isolation source: Antarctica rocks | place: Antarctica: Victoria Land, Siegfried Peak sud
CCGCACCGGCGAGGTCCAATCCCGCTGCCGCCGCAAGCTGCAAGCGCTGGCCGAGGACGTGTCTGTGCCAGCGCCGGAGTCGCAGCAGCAGGCCAACCATGTAGATCTCATCGGCGCTTCGGTTTAGGAAGGTCCCGATTGTCCGGATCGCCCCGGCCCGACTGGGTCGCACCGGCACCCCACGCGATGGGGCGACCCGGGCGATAGCGATGATGCCGAAACCCGCCCTGTGTCCGTGTAGCCGTGTGTTTGTCCGGTGGTGTGTCGGCAAAGGCGTCACGCGGCTCGCCCGTATACGCGGCCATACCACGCAGCACCGGGAGTCCACGAGCGCTGCGGCCTTGTCCCGCACGAGCCGTGACGTACTCCGGCGTCCCGGGGAGACGTTGTGGCAGGCGTTGCTATCACCAGGTATGTTTGAAGTAGGCCATGCCCTCCCACAGGAGGTGCCGCTGGCGAGCTTCGTCGAGGACCAATAGGTGGTCGAGGCACTCGCGCCGCACGCTGCCGAGGAAGGGCTCGCGGCTGGCATTCTGGCTGACGTTCGTGGACATTGTGCGCCGCGTGCGCCTGGCGATCGTCTCATGCCTTCATCGAGGCGTTCAATAGCCGCGTCCGCAACGAGGGCCCTGAGCAACACTGGTTTGGGTTATTGGAGGAGGCGCAGACCACGATCGGAGCCTGGCGGGTGGACGACATTACCGAGCGGCCCCACGGAGCGCTCGGCCACGGGATCCCGGTCGAGTTCAGTCGAGCCTGGCAAGCACCCGCGCAGGACCTGGCGCACGAAATGGGCGCGGACCAGTCCGTATATTTCTATTGGCGATAAGGCATGTGGACACCGCGCCGCAGCTTGTCGGTTGCCGGACGTGTGATCAATCTTGCGCTCCCGGTCAAGGTGTGTCAATCGGCGACCGGGACGGGTGGGCGGTTCTTGCGGTAGGAGTCCTTGACGGCGATCTTGCCATCCCGGAACGTAAAGACATCGCACCCATGCACCTCGACGCGCTGCCCGTCGACGCTGGTGCCCGTGAAGGTCCACTCCGAGACTCCGCGATCCCCACAAGCGAAATGCCGCGCCCCACCCCAGTGGGCGTCGGGATAGTGGTTCCACACGGCCATATAGCCCGCCTGGACCTGCTCCGGCCCCTCGTAGCGCGTCCCCTCCACATCAGGGCCAGCCGAGGAGGCGAACACGCAATCATCGGCCATGCAGGCCATCAGCGCGGCGCTATCGTGGCGGTTCCACGCCTCCGCGAAGGTAACCATCAGGGAAATCGTCGCCACCTTGTCCAATCCCCACCCCCCTTTGCCCTATGTTGCTCGCCTGTGGTGGGTCGTAGTATGGCATACCGAGCATGTCTCGCCCTTCCGGAGCCGGTCATGGGCGCGGTTCAACGTTGTGCGTGGCGACGGCAGACGGTGATGACGGCGAACTGGCAGAGCGCAGCGGGGCCTCAACCGCCTGCACATCGGCCATGCCCCACCGGTCATGCTCATGTAGTCGGTGGCCTCCAGGCTGCCATTGCGGTCAGGGCGGGTTGCCGCCCTCGCCTTTTGCTCGGCCTGTTACCCCGGTCGGCGCGATATGATAGGCCCTCCGACGTCCGGCTCCATACGAAACAGCGGAGCCATGGCACCAGCACAGCTCCAGCTTGGGGTCAATTGGGGTCAATTGGGGTCAGGGGGGTGATTGTCGTAGGCCATGGGCGGTGCCGCTCTTGGGGCGTGCCGGGGATGAGTCGGAGCCATGCGGGGAGGTGCCCGGTGGGCGTGTAGAAAAAGGTGAGGAAATCGGGCAGACCATCCGGCGCGATCGCTCCGAGGAATTGCCGGGCATTCAGGATATCGCGATCGGCCCGGGCGGGCGATCCGGCGCTTCGCCCGCCGCCCGGCCGTTGCTGCGGGCGCGCGAGTGGCGCGGCGTCTCGCCGCCGCGGGACTCGGGCGGGGCGGGGCGGCCGCCCGGCAAGGCCGGGGACGTCCGCGGCCGGGCCGCCCGCACCCGCCCGAACGCCGCCACCGCCACCCGCCCGTCGGCCCCGCCGGGCCCCGCGCGCCGCGCCGCCGCGCCGCGGTCCGGCGGCAGCCGGCCCCGCCCCCGCTCGGCGCGCGGGTCGGGCCGGGGCGCGCACCGGACCCCGACGCTCGTCTCCGGCCGCACGCCCGCCCACCCCGCGCCGCGGCGGCGCGCGCCTCACCCCCTCGACATGCAAGTGCCCTGCTGGTCTCCCGCCACAATACACATGCCGATCGTATCTGTGTTAGACTGCGCCGTCACTCGGATGAGTAGTATTGGCGGAAATCGTAGCAGGTGGCCTTAAGTCCCGCCCGGTCTGTTGCATCCGATACGACACGATGAGCGGTGGCGCGACGCGGGATGCGGAGGTATCGCTCGGGGATATGTCGCGCCCCGGTAAGGGCGTGGACCTCACTTGATCATCTATGGGACGAGACCGCCAAGGGGCGGGCGACGGAAAGTGCCAGGAGGGACAGCGGCGTGCAAGTACAGACTTTACTCATCTGGGCCGTACCGATCATCGGGCTGATCGGGGTGGGGTTCGCGCTGATCATGGCGCGCGATGTCATGGCGCGCGACACCGGCACCCCGGAGATGCGGAAAATCGGCGAGGCGATCTTCGCCGGTGCCACCGCCTATCTGCGCCGCCAGTACCGCACGATCACCATCTTCGTCCTCGGCGGGGCGATCGTCCTCGGCGTCTTGATCACGGCGTTCGAGTCGCCCACGCGCGGTCTTGGCACCGCAGTCGCGTTCCTCGTCGGGGCTTTCCTGTCCGGGCTCTCCGGGTACATCGGGATGTTCGTGGCGGTGCAGGCGAACCAGCGCACCGCCTCCGCCGCGCGGCGGAGCCTGAACGAGGCGCTGACGGTGGCGCTGCGCGGCGGCGCGGTCTCCGGCTTCCTGGTCGTCTCCCTCTCCCTCCTCGGGGTCACCGGCATTTTCTATGCTTTTGGGGGGGCATCGGACCCAGGCAGGACGCCCTTCCTGATCATCGGTTACGCCTTCGGGGCCTCTTTCGTCGCCCTCTTCGCGCAACTCGGCGGCGGCATCTACACCAAAGCCGCCGATGTCGGAGCCGACCTCGTCGGCAAGGTGGAGGCGGGACTGCCCGAGGATGACCCGCGCAACCCCGCCGTGATCGCCGATCTCGTCGGCGACAACGTCGGCGACTGCGCGGGGCGCGGGGCCGACCTCTTCGAATCGACCGCCGCCGAGAATATCGGCGCGATGATCCTCGGCGTGGCCCTCTTTAAGGCGACTGGCAGCAACGATGTCGGCTGGATCTTCTTCCCGCTGATCATCCTCGCGTTCGGGCTGCTCGCCTCGATCGTCGGCGTGCTGGTGGTGCGCCCGACCGGCACGATCAGCGACCCGATGAGCGTGCTCAACCGCGGCTTCTACGCCACGGCGGCGTTCTCGGCGATCTTCATCGTCGGCATCGTCTTCATCGTGCTGCCGAACGGCAAGCCCCAGTTCGCCATCTGCGGCCTGCTCGGTATCGCGATGTCGATCGCCTTCGTCTACATCACGCAGTACTACACCTCCGGGGCCTATCGCCCGGTGATTCAGATTGCCGAGGCCTCGAAGACCGGCCCCGCGACCAACATCATCCAGGGCCTGGCGATCGGCTTCGAGACCACCGGGGCACCGGCGGTGACGATCGCGGTCACCCTGTACGCGGCGTACAAGATCGGGGCCAATACCGGCCTCGAGTCGGGCGGCATCTTCGGCACCGCGCTCGCCACGATGGGCATGCTGATGAGCGCGGCCTACATCCTGGCGATGGACACGTTCGGCCCGATCACCGACAACGCCGGCGGCATCGTCGAGTTGAGCAATCAGCCGGAATCGGTACGCGACGTCACCGACGCGCTCGACTCGGCCGGCAACACCACCAAGGCGCTGACGAAGGGCTACGCGGTCGGTTCGGCGGCGCTGGCGGCCTTCCTGCTTTTCTCGGCCTATCTCGATGAGGTCGGCAATCTGCGTCTGGCCAGGGCGGGAGACACCCTGCAAACGGCCACAGGACGCGCGATCTGGGAACGCTCGCACGCGGTCAACCTCGGCAATGTGGAGACCTTCATCGGCGGCTTCCTGGGCGCGACGCTGATCTTCCTCTTCTCCTCCTTCGCGATCCGCGCGGTCGGTCGCGCGGCGCAGGGGATGATCAACGAAGTGCGTCGCCAGTGGAAGGCCGAGCCGCGTATCCTCACCGGCGAGGTCCCGCCCGACTACGCCGCCTGCGTGGACATCAGCGTCCGGGCGGCGCTGCGCGAGATGATCATCCCCGCCGTGCTGGCAATCAGCGTCCCGGTGATCGTCGGCCTGCTCCTGCGGGCGGAGGCCGCCGCCGGGATGCTGATGGTCGGCACGATGGTCGGCATCCTGATGGCGAACGTGTTGAATAATGGCGGCGGGGCCTGGGACAACGCCAAGAAGTTCATCGAGGCGGGCAACCTGAAAGACGACCAGGGCAACGTGCTGGGCAAGCGTTCCCCGGCGCATGATGCCGCCGTTGTCGGCGATACCGTCGGCGACCCGTTCAAGGACACCGCCGGGCCGTCGCTGCACGTCCTGATCAAGCTGCTGGCGACGATCACCCTGGTGTTGGCCCCGCTCTTCGTGTAGCGGGACGGGACGGGGATTCGCTCTTAACGTGGCGCGGGGCGCGGGAATCTGTCCCGCGCCCCGCTTCATCTATGTCGGTAATATGCGCCCTGGCTATGGCGCGGGAGCGCGGCAGGACAGGAGCAGGCCGTGGGCGTCCCGGCACACGCCTCGACCCTACGCGCCCGCCGCCAGCTTCGCCACCAACTCCTCCGCCAGCAGCACCGAATAGTTCTGCCCGCGATCATGCGGGTAGACCTGGAACATGCTCGCCTCGTACAGGCCGGGGATCGGCGTGTCGAACGGCGGGATGTGGTCCTTGTAATCGACCGTGACGATCGGCTGCGCGTATGGTGCCCCGAACATCCAACTCGCGGTGACCCACCCCGGCGTGAATGCCGGGTTCAGGCGCGTCAGGTGCGGCAGGAACTCCGCCAGCACCGCCTCCTTGCTCTGCGCGAAGAGCGGATCGTCCATCGGGCGATAATTCCCGAGGTAGATCAGGTGCCGACCGCCGTAATCGCCGGTCGGCATGTAGTTGGTATGCTCGACCAGCGCCAGGAAGGGGTAGCCCGGATCGTTGATATTCGTCCAGTAGGCGTCCGTCAGCGGGCGATCGAGGGCCAGGATCAGGCAGTGCGCGCCGTAGGCACGCCCCCAGTCGTAGCGCGCGCGATAGTCGGCGGGCAACTCGGCGACGAGGCGGCAGAGGAGGCGCGGCGGCAGGGTCGAGACGACGCGGTCGAAGGGGCGTTCGCCCGCGGCGGTGGCGACGAGCAGCGTCTGGCCCGGCCCGGTCCGCACCCCATCGACGGCGACGCCGAGCCGCACCACCCCGCCATGCGCGCGAATCCGCTCCACCAGCCGCTCGTAGACCGCCTGGAAGCCGCCGCGCAGGTAGCCCAGTTCGGTCGAGCGATCGTGCAGCCGCGCCCAGAGCCAGGGCAGTGCGATCTCGTCCATCGTGGCCCCGAACTTGCCGCGCAGCAACGGCTCCCAGATGATCCGATACGGCTCCGCACCCATCCAGCGTCGGACCCACGGCGCGGCGCGCCGCCCTTCCAGCGGGCCGACCGGGCCATAGCGCAAGAGGCCCATCACCGCCGCCTGGCGCACCCGCTCGACCATGTTCAGCGGCGGGAAACGCAGGAACGCCAGGGGCGAGTCGAGCAGGTGCGTTTGCCCCTCCCAGAGGGTAACAGTGCGCGGGCGGGGCCAACGCAAGCGATCCGCGAGGCCGAGTTCCGCGATCAGGGCCTGGATGCGGGTGTCCGAGCGGAAGATGTGGTGATAGAACTTCTCCAGCCAGACGTCATCCATCTGGAAGCCCGCCGCCAGGCCACCCGCGACCGGCTCGCGTTCGTAGACCGTCACGCGCTCGCCGCGCTGCGCCAGTCGCAACGCCGTCACCAACCCGAGCGCGCCTCCACCCAGGATCGCGTATTCCATCGCCCCCTCACGTTATCACCGGCCCGCGCGCATGTCGCGCCGCACGGCGTTTTCATGCATCCGTCGGCGCGTCAGTCAGCAAGGATACACGATACGTCTCGCCGACTGCGGCGCGGGGAGTGGTCATTCCTGCCCTGGCATTCGGCGGGGACAGTGATGCGGCCGGGCCACCCGATCGGGCGGCCCGGCCACTGGCGGCGCGGGAAGACGGCGCGCGCGGCGTTAGACGACGCGGCGGCGACGGATCACCGCAGCGGCGACCGCAGCGAGGAGCAGGCCCAGCCCACCGAGCGCGAGCATGGTCGGCTGCGCGGACGCGGTATCACCGCCGCCGCTGCCGGTGCTCGGCAGGCCCGGCATCGGCGCGGGGGTCGCGGTCGGCCGGACAAGCGTGGTAGTCGGTCGCGCGGGCGTGGCGGTCGGGGCCACGCTCGGCGCGGGCGTGGGCGACGCCGACGGGGTCGCCGAGGGCGAGGGGGACGGCGCGGGCGCGTTGATCACCTCGGCCTGCATCCGCCCGAAGGCGAAGCCGACGTTCTGCGCCGTGCCGACCTCGCGCGTGAGGGACATGGTGAAGGTGTGCGTCCCCGCCGGGAGCGCGAAGGCGTGCGCGCCGGAGAAGTCCCGGCGGTCGGCGGCGGCGACCGCCGGGGTGGCGGCGGCGGCGGCGACGATGTCGTTGCCGTCCGAGGCGAGCACAGTGCGCGTGACGATCTGCTTCGCCTCACTGTTGGCGCGCAGCTCGCCGCGCACTAGGCAGGGGCAGCCGGGCGTGATCGTGCCGCCCGCGCTCGACTTCGCGAACGCATAGCCGGTGAAGCCGACCCGCACGACGGCGGGGCTCGCCACGGTCACGGTGACGGTCATGTAATCCTTCGACGGCCCTGCGCCCAGGTCGCGGTCGGCACCGGCCCCGTCGAGGGTCGCGAACGCCCCCTGCGCGGCGTCGGGCACCACCTCGGCCTGCATCCGTCCGAAGGCGAAGCCAACATTCTCCGCCGTGCCGACCTCGCGCATGAGGGACATCACGAAGGTGTGGTCACCGGCAGGCAGGCTGTAGACGGTCGAGCCGGAGAAGTCGCGGCGGTCGGCGGCGGCGACGGCGGGGCTGGCGGCGGCATCGGCCACTACGTCATTGGGGTTGGTCGCCAGAACGGTGCGCGTGACGATCTGCTTCGCCTCGCTATTAGCGCGCAGTTCGCCGCGCACCAGGCAGGGGCAGCCGGGAGTCTGGGTGTTGGCGGCGCTAGCCTTGGCGAACGCATAGCCGCTGAACGAGACCCGCACGAACGACTGCTGCGTTGTCGTCAGCTTGGTCGTCATGTAGTCCTTGGCCGGCCCGGCACCGAGGTCACGGTCAGCACCGGCCCCGTCGAAGGTCGCGAAGTTGTCTTGCGCCGCCCCGGCGACGGCCACCGCCTGCATCCGCCCGAAGGCGAAGCCGACGTTCTGCGCCGTGCCGACCTCGCGCGTGAGGGACATGGTGAAGGTGTGCGTCCCCGCCGGGAGCGCGAAGGCGTGCGCGCCGGAGAAGTCCCGGCGGTCGGCGGCGGCGACCGCCGGGGTGGCCGCCGCGTCGGCGACGATGTCGTTGCCGTCGGTCGCCAGGACCGTGCGGGTCACGATCTGCTTGGCCTCCTGGTTCGCGCGCAGCTCGCCGCGCACCAGGCAGGGGCAGCCCGGCGTGATCGTGCCACCCGCGCTCGACTTCGCGAAGGCGTAGCCGCTGAACGAGACGCGCACGAACGACTGTTGCGCCAGGGTGAGGCTGACCGTCATGTAGTCTTTCGATGGGCCAGCGCCGAGGTCACGATCCGCGCCCGCCCCTTCAAGGATGGTGAACGCGCCCGGATTCGGCGCGGCGAGGCTCGCGGTCGGCAGCAGGGCCAGCAACGCGATCAGGGCCAGCACGGTGCTCACCAAGATCCGAACGCGATGGTGCGGGGCGATCGATACGACCAACGAGGGACCAGCGGGGCGACCGGACATGCGAACCCTCCTCTTGCCTCCAGGACAACGCGCCACAGGAGTTGCGGTGCCACGACACCTCACCGAACTGGCCCTCCCCGATGACACAGGCACGGCGCGAACGTCGTCCGATCGCGACCGGGCGCTGATCAAGAGCTGGGCACGCGAGATACCGCGGTGCGACACCGCGAGCGCACTGCGCTCTCCACCCATCATACACCAGCGCTGGCGATTCGGATGTAGGGGCGCAGGCGAGGCGTGAGACATGAGGGGTGAGACATGAGGGGTGCCGGGCGTACGAGCGGGCGGCGCGCTCAGGAGGCGAGGAGCATCTGGCAGAGTTGGTTGTGCGTCTCCGCCTGGCACAGCACCGCCACCAGCGCCGGGTCGAACTGCGTGCCGGCCCCGGCCCGCAAGTGCTCCAGCGCCAGCTCGCAGGGCAGGCCGCGTCGATAGGGCCGATCGAGCGTCATCGCGCTGTAGGCGTCGGCGACGATCATAATCCGACCGAGCAGCGGCACCGCCTCACCGGCCAGCCCCTGCGGATAGCCGCGCCCGTCCCAACGCTCATGGTGGTGCATGATCGGTTCCAGCATATCCTGCAAACCCGGCACACCGCGAACGATCAGTTCGCTGAACTCGACGTGCTGACGCATCACCCGCCACTCTTCCTCATCGAGCGGGCCGGGCTTGCGGAGGATATGATCCGGGATACTGATCTTGCCGACATCGTGCAGCATCCCGGCGGTGTGCAGGATCGCCACCTCACGGTTCGGCAAACCGAGCGCGCGCGCGAGTACGACCGCCGCTTCGGCGACGACGATGCTGTGCAGGGCGGTGTAGTGATCCTTGGCATCCACCGCCAACACCAGGCCCTCGATCACCTCGAAGGCCATGTGTGCGGTGGGGTCCGGCAGCGTCGCGCGCATGTTGGTGGTGACGACGGTACGCCCGCCCACATGTTTGCTGGTATAGAGCGCCTGGTCGGCCAGGCGGACGAGATCGTGGCGCAGGCGGGCGTCGTGCGGGTAGACCGCGACGCCGGTACTCAAGGTCAGGGGGATCGCCGCATGCCCGCCCAAGCCGGTCGACACCTGCCCCACCCGCGCCCGCACCCGCTCGATGTAGGCGAGCGCCACGGGCGCGTCGGCCCCCGGTAGGATCGCCAGGAATTCGTCGCCGCCATAGCGCCCGATCGTATCTCCAGGCCCGGCCTCGTCCTGGAGCGCGCGGGCGACCTGGAGCAGGACATGATCGCCTATCGGGTGGCCGTAGGTGTCGTTGAGCAGCTTGAAGTTGTCCAGGTCGATCATGACCGCAGCCAACGGCTGCTCGAGCGCGGCCACGCGCGCAAGTTCGTCATCGAGCCGCTCGTGGAGGTGGCGGTGATTCGCCAGCCCGGTCAGCGGATCGCAGAGGGCGAGTTGCCGCGCCTCGGAGTAGAGCCGGGCGTTCTCCAGCGCCGCCGCGATCTGTCCCGCCAGCGACTCCAACATGGCCGCGTCGTCCTCGCTGAACGGCAAGATTTTCCGCTGCACGGCCATGGCCCCGACGATACGCCCCCCGGTCAAGAGCGGCACCCCCAGCCAGGGATTCGTCGTGGTACGTGGGCTGCTCCCCGCCGGGGTCGATAGCACTCCCCGGCGGGCACACTCGCCGAGATAGTCCGGCACGCGAAGCGTCTGGCGTTCGTCGACCAGTGCCCAGGCGAGTCCCAGCCCGCGACCAAGATGTATCTCCATCTCCGGTCGGCGCTCCCCATCGTCGATGTAGAGGCGAAAGTCGAGGTCATCGGTCGCCTCATCCCAGAGCGCCAGCCAGCAACTCTCGTGGTCGACCAGACGCGCCACCACCCGGCGCATGACCGTGAGGAAGCGCGCGAAATCGAGTTCGGCATTCAACTCGCGCCCGATCTCGCGCAGCGCCTCGGCGTGTTCCACCCGACGACGCGCGTCGGCCTCGCGGCGCACCCGCCCGATCGCCACGATCGCCTGCTCGGCCACCTGCCGCGCGAAGGCGATCTCCCCAACCGAGAATGGCGCGGCCCCGTCATGACGCCGAACCTGGAAGGTGCCGAGCAAGTGCCCGCAGCGCGCGAGCGGCAGCGTGATCAGCGTGCCACCCGCCGCATCGGCCCCGTCGCAGGCGAGGCCACAGGCATCACCTGACGGCGTCGCGGGTACGACGAGCGGGACTGGGCGGAGCGCGCCGACGAGCGGCGGGGCTGACGGCGTTTCGTGCAGCACGACGCTCGCGCTAACGGCTTCCAACGCCTCGGCACAGGCCAGGGCGATGACGTCGAGCGTGGACTGGAGCTGGTCGATAGCGCCGAGCGCGCGCAGGATTCGCCCGAGGGCGTGGTGCTGGCGTTGCAGCGATGCGATGGTGAGCGGCTCTGGTGTGACATCACACATGATTAGTGAGCCTCCGACCCGTTCAAGAAGTGCGGGATCATCTACCGCTGGCGCAAAATGCGATGGTGATTTGGATAGTGCCCATTCCTCGCTGCGATTGTAGCAATTGGCGTCTATCGGGACAACAACCCGAAAGTGGGGAATCCGCACAGACTTCAGTACCGAGGATTGCCCCCTCCCCCGGTCTCGCCGCGCTCACACCCGTGAACGGTGTCCCTTTTGCACCTGCCCTTCACGGGTAGGGCAGGTGCGCCCTGATCAAGGGAACAATGTCCACTGGTGCGAGCGCGATGGGGCCGGGGTGAGGGCCGTCACCCAACACGATGAGCAGCGAAAAGGGCGTCCCTCGCGGGACGCCCCTGGCGGCAGATCGGGGGAATGGTGGGCGCACGCCTCAGCGATACAGGCCGTGGTTGGCGCGGTCGGGCAGGAATCCGGCGGCGTTGGAAACCCGGTTGTTGAAGTTATAGATCGCCGCCGTATTGATGATGTCGTAAATGTCCTCGTCGGTGAAGCCGTGACCGCGCAGCGTCTCGATGTCGGCCTCGTCGCACTCGACAGGGGTGCGCGTGATCTTCACCGCGTAGTCGAGCATCGCCCGCGTGCGTGGGTCGAGTCCCGCCCGTCGGTAATCGAGCGCGACGCGGTCGGCGAGGATCGGGTCCTTGGTCAGCCGACGCAAGTCGGCACCGTGGTTGGTCTGGCAGAGCATACAGCCGTTCTCGGACGAGACGACCACCGCGATCATCTCGCGCTCGGCCCGACTCAGGCCCGACGGCCCGCGCGTGATGTGGTCGTAGAGTTCGAGCCAGCGCAGCATCAACTCCGGTCGCCAGGAATGGACGCGCACCACGTTGCTCGGCGCACCAAGCTTCTCGCGCTGCCGCGAGATCAACTCCTGCACGCGCGGGTCCAATTCTTCCTCGGTCGGGATCGGGAACCAACTGATCCGCTCGCTCGGGGTCCAGTCGTCGAGGGTGGCGTCCGGCGCGGACGCGGCAGGCATGGCACCGTTCGTCGATCGATCGACCGTCATGGCGGGCTCCTTTCACGGCGACGGCGGCGAAGGCGTTCACAGCGCGCCCGCCAGCAGCGAGCGCGTTCAGCCTTCCAGCAGCAACGATTCGGGATCTTCGCAGAGTTCCTTGACCCGCACGAGGAAGCGGACCGCCTCGCTGCCATCGACGATGCGATGGTCGTATGAGAGCGCGAGGTACATCATCGGGCGGATGACCACCTGTCCATCCTTGGCGATCGGGCGCTCCTCGATCTTGTGCATCCCCAGGATACCGACCTGCGGCGTGTTGAGAATCGGGGTCGAGAGGAGCGAGCCGAAGGTGCCGCCGTTGGTGATCGTGAACGTGCCGCCCTGCAACTCCGCCAGACTGAGGGTGTTCTTGCGCGCCTTGTCGGCCAGCCCCGCGATCTCGCGCTCGATCGCCGCGAACGACAGGCGATCGGCGTCGCGCACGACCGGCACCACCAGCCCTTCCTCGGCCCCGACCGCGATGCCGATGTCGTAGTAGCCTTTCAGGACCATCTCGTCGCCCTGAATCTCGGCGTTGAGGCGCGGGAACGCTTTCAGCGCGCCGACAACCGCCTTGGTGAAGAAGGACATGAAACCGAGGCCGATGCCGTGACGCTCCTTGAAGGCGTCGCGGCGGCGCTTGCGGACCTCCATGATCGCGCCCATGTCGATCTCGTTAAAGGTCGTCAGCATCGCGGCGGTCTGCTGCGCCTCTACCAAACGCCTGGCGATCGTCTGCCGCCGCCGCGACATCCGCACGCGCTCCTCCCGGCGACCGTCGGCGGGCAACGCGGGCGCGGCGGGGCGGGCGGGCGCGACGGCAGGCGGTGCCGAGGGCGGTGAGGTCGGCGCGGGAGCTACGGCGGCGGGGGTGGCCGCCCCGTTCGTGAGTTCCAGTTGGGCGTTGACATCATCCTTCGTGACGCGACCGCTCGGGCCGGTCCCCCGGATCTGGCTGAGGTCGAGGCCATGCTCGGCGGCGATACGGCGCGCGAGCGGGGTCGCGCGACCGCCCTCCGCGCCGTCGCCATCTTCCTGTGCGGGGGCAGGCGGTGCGACGGGGGCGGGCGGGCTCGCGGGGGCGACAGCCGCCGCCACGGCGGGTACGGTCGCGCTGGCAGGAGCGGCGACCATAGCGGCGGTCGGCGCGGTCGCCGCTGTGCCGACACCGACCGCGTCGCCGACGAGCGCCAGGATCTCGCCGATGCCGACCGTCTCGCCCTCCTGCTTCACGATCGATTGGAGGATGCCCGCGCCGGTCGCGGCGACCTCCATGTTGACCTTGTCAGTCTCCAGCTCCACCAGCGCATCGCCGACCGCCACCGTCTCGCCTTCGCGCTTCATCCATTTCCCGACCGTCGCCTCGACGATCGACTCGCCGAGGGTCGGCACCTTAATCTCCACGGACATATTCCCTCTCCCGCTCCGCGCTCCCGGCGGCGCTCTTCCCGACGATCCGGGCCGGACGCTCGCCGCCGAACGCCGCCTCGACGATCCGCGCCTGCTCCGCCGCGTGGGCATCCGCCGAACCCTCGGCGGTGCTGGCGTGCGGGGGTCGTCCGATGTATCGCAGCCGCACCCCGCGCTCGCGCAGGGCATCGGCGAAGCGCAGGGCGACGTAGCTCCACGCCCCCATGTTGCGCGGCTCCTCCTGCAACCAGACGACCTCCGCCAGATTCGGATAAGCCGCGATGGTCGCGGCCACCTCCTCCTTCGGGAAGGGGTAGAGCTGTTCCAGTCGCGCCACCGCGACCCATGCGGTCGCCTCGCGCCCGGCGCTGGTCGCGAGATCGACGGCCACCTTGCCGGAGCAGAAGACAAGGCGCGTGATCGCCTCGGTGCGCCCGGCGGCCTCGGCGTCGGCGAGGACCGGCTGCCAGGAGCCTGCGGTGAGGTCGGCGAGGCTGGCACCGGCACGCGGGTGGCGCAGCAGGCTCTTCGGCGTCATCACCACCAGCGGTCGCCGCGCGTCGCGCAGGCTCGCCGCCTGGAGGCGCAGGAGGTGGAAATATTGCCCGGCGGTCGTCGGGTTGGCGACGCGCAGGTTGTCCTCGGCCGCGAGTTGCAGGTAGCGCTCCACCCGACCGCTCGAATGCTCCGGCCCCTGGCCCTCGTAGCCATGCGGCAGCAGCAAGACCAGCGACGGTTCCTGCCGCCACTTCGCGCGCGCCGCCGCGATGAATTGGTCGATTAGCACCTGGCCCGCGTTGGCGAAGTCGCCGAACTGTGCCTCCCAGAGGACCAGCACCTCAGGCGCGTGGATGCTGTAGCCGAACTCGAAGCCGAGCACCGCCGCCTCGGAGAGGGGGCTGTTGTAGACTGCGAACGAGGCCCGCGCCTCTTTCAGCGCGCCGAGCGAGGAGTACTTCGCCCCCGTCTGCGCGTCGTTGAGGATCAGGTGGCGCTGGACGAAGGTGCCGCGCTCGGAGTCCTGGCCGGCCAGGCGGATCGGCGTGCCATCGGCGAGGATGGTGGCAAAGGCCAGCGTCTCGGCGTGGCCCCAATCGATCCCACCGGGGCGCGCGAGACCTTCGCGCCGTCGCGCCAGGATCCGTTCCAGCTTCACGTTCGGGGTGTAATCGGTCGGGCGTTCGAGCAATTCCTCGTTGATCGCGTGCAGCAGTTCGCCCGACACGGCGGTCCGGTAGGCCGTCGTATGGGGGGCGTCGAGTAGCGGCGGCGGGGGCGGGGCGTTGTGGCCGCTCTCCGCCTCGGCCAGGGCGGCGCGCAGTCGCCCGCGCGCCGCCTCGGTCAGCCCCGCCGCGTCCTCCGGTCCCAGCAGCGCCAGGGACTCCAGACGCTCGGCGTACCGCACGCGCGCCGTCGGGTGCGCGCCGATCCCGGCATAGAGGAGCGGCTGCGTATAGGTCGGGTCGTCGCCCTCGTTGTGGCCCCAGCGCCGGTAGCCCACCAGATCGATCAGGAAATCCTTGTGGAAACGCTGGCGATAGGCGTGCGCCAGCCTGATCGACGCTAGGCAGGCCTCGGGGTCGTCGCCGTTCACATGGATGATCGGGATCTCGAAGCCTTTGGCGAGGTCGCTGGCGTATAGTGTCGAGCGCCCATCTTTCGCGCCGGTGGTGAAGCCGACCTGATTGTTGACGATGATGTGGAGGGTGCCGCCCACCCGATAACCCGGCAGTTGCGACATGTTCAGCGTCTCGGCGACGACGCCCTCGCCGGGGAAGGCCGCGTCGCCATGGATCGTGATCGCCAGCGCGCGATCGACGTCCTGGCGGGGGAAGCCGCGCTCCTCGCGACGCTCCTGCGCGGCGCGCGCCGCGCCCGCCGCGACCGGATTGACGAACTCCAGATGGCTCGGGTTGTGCGCCAGCGTGAGTTGCATCCGCACCGACTCGCCCTCGCGCACCGTGCGCCGCGCGCCGAGGTGGTACTTCACGTCGCCGGTCCAGCCGTCGTTGATGCCGCGCGAACCCTCGGATGGCACCAGTTCCTTGTTCGGCGCGTGGTGGAACTCCGAGAAGATCGCCGCATACGGCTTACCCAGCACATGGGCCAGCACATTCAAGCGCCCCCGGTGCGCCATGCCGATCACCACTTCGCGCGTGCCGACATGGGCGGCGAGGTGGATCAGCGCATCGAGCATCGGGACGAGCGTGTCGCTCCCCTCGATCGAGAAACGCTTCTGGCCCTGGAACGTCGAGTGCAGGAAACGCTCGAACTCCTCGACCTCCACCAACCGCTCCAGCAGCGCGCGACGTTCTTCCGGCTCCGGCACGCCGCTGAACGCGCCCTGCTCGACCTGCTCGACCAGCCAGGCGCGCTCCTCGTAGTTCTGCACATGATCGAAGTCGTAGCCGGTCGTGCCGGAGTAGATCGCGCGCAGGCGACCGATCGCGTCGAGGCAACTCCCCAGGTCCGGACCGGCCATGCGCCAGACGATGCTCGCAGGAAGCGCGGCCAGATCGGCGTCGGTCAGGCCGTGCGTGCGCGCGTCGAGCATCGGATCGCCGGGACGTGGCCCGCCGAGCGGGTCGATGTCGGCCGAGAGGTGTCCATACTCGCGGATACTGCGCGCCAACCGGGCCGCCCCGACCACGCGGGCGACGTCGCTGTCGGCGATGAACAGTTGCCGACCGGGCTGCACCACCACGCTCGACGAGACCGTTGCCGACACCGCCGCCGCAACGGCAACCGGCCCGGCAGCGGTCGTGCCCGCATCGCCGTCCCCGGCGGGGGGGGGCGAGCCGTGCTGCTCGAAGAAGGCACGGGTCGCAGCGTCGACCGCAGCGGGATCGCGCTGATACCGTTCGTAGAGTTCGAGTGCGTAACCGGCGTTCGGGCCGTGAAAACGCTGCCATTCGCCATTCATCGCCGTCAATTCCCTACCCCCACCCGTCGCGCAAAGCCAGCCCCCGTCGCGGTATCCTCGCACGCCACGCGCCAGCGAGAAATGGCGGCAGGAATACAGATTCTTTCTCATCTAGCTTAACCGATGGGCGGGGTGGGGGGCAATGTCGAGCGAGGTGTGGTGCGATGGCCAGGGGGGGTGGTTGGGACGCTGTGGCAAGCGATTGGGGCCCTGCATCGCTGTGCTACCACCGCCTGCCACAGCGTCTCAACCACGTTCGTTATGTCGCGCTTCAGAAATCGATGACATCGAGGTCGCACGCCACATCCACCGCACGCCCGAAGGCGTGCGCCGCCTCGGCGGCGAGCGCGGCGGGGTCGACATAGGCGCGGGCGCGGAAGTGGGTCAGGATGAGCCGTCGGGCGGAGGCCGCGCGACCGACCGTGCCGACATCGTGGGCCGTGGAATGGCCGAAGCGGTGCGCCGTCTCGGCGTCCTCGTGGTGGCTGTAGACTTCGTGGATGAGCAGATCGACATCCCACATCCGGTCCGCGAGATCGGGCGCTGGGGCGGTATCGGCGGAGAAAGCGACGCTACGGCCACCCTGGGCGATCCGCACCCCGACGCAGTCGACGCCATGCTCGACCGCGAACGGCGTCACCAGCGCATCGGCCATGACGGTCGCGGTTCCCAGCGCCAATGGCTGCCAGTGCAGGCGCGAGCCGAGCCACGATTCCACGCCGGGAATGGTCAGCGCGAGGAGCGACCGCGACGCCTCCAGGGTGGGCGGCGTGGCGTGGATGGTGATCGCCGCGCCCGGCAGGGCCGACAGCGCGACGAGGAGCGGAGCAAGGCCGCCGACGTGATCGAAATGGCGATGGGTGATCAGCACATGTCGCACCCGTTCGAGCGCGATCCCCGCCGCGTGCAATTGGCGCAGCAGGCTCGTCCCGCTGCCGGTGTCGAGCAGCAGGACATCATCGGCGGCCAGCGTCAGCGCCAGACTCGTCTGCGCCCGCTCATGGTTGAGCGGATCGCCGGTCCCCAGGAAAGTGAGCCGTCCCATACCTCGCCATACCCCACCATACCCGTCCCACCCTCGCGCCTTGGCACCGCTCACCACGCGCCAGGGGGCACGACCGCCCGTATCCCGCCCCGGACCCTTTAAGCGCCGAGGAGCGAACCGACGATCAACAGGCAGCAGCAGAGTACCACCAAGACGACGAGTACAACGGCGACGATCAGCACCACGCGTCGTGTTTCGGGGCTCATCCCGGCCAGTGGGCCGGTGCTGAAGACAGTCGCCAGGCCCCCCGGCTGGCCCGGCGACGGCGCGGCACCAGGGGGGGTGTACGCCTGCGTCGCGGGCAGAATGCCGCCCGGCACGCCCCCGCCCGGGGGGGGAGTGCCGGGGCGCTCATTTCCCGCTGGCGGGGTGCCGCCCGGCAAGGGCGTCGCGGGCCGATAGTTGCCCGGCAGCGGCGTCGAGCCGACGACCGTCGCGGTATCTTCCACATTCTGGGCGAAACCGCTGCGCGCCATCGCCTGATCGACGTTCGCCATGAGTTCGCGGCCCGTTTGGTAGCGGTGATCCGGGTCCTTGGCGAGTGCGCGCTGGAGGAGGGGACCGAACTGCTGCGCCATCGGGCCGTGCAACGCGTCCAGCGGCACCGGCTCTTGCAAGTGCTTCATCAGCACCTCGACCGTGCTGGCACCGCTGAACGGGACTTTGCCGACGATCATCTGATAGACCATGATCCCGAGCGCATACAGATCGGAGCGGGTGTCCGCGCGCCCTTGGGCCTGTTCCGGGGCCATGTATTCCGGGGTGCCCACGCCCAGCCCGGTCTGGGTCAGGCTGTCGCTGCCCTCCAACGCCTTGGCGATCCCGAAGTCGGCCAGATAGGCGCGTTCATCATCGTCGATCAGGATGTTGGCGGGCTTCACGTCGCGGTGGATGATCCCTTTGCGGTGGGCGTAATCGAGCGCGTCGGCGACCTCGGTCAGGTATTTCACCATCAGGTGCGGCGCGACCGTGCCGCGCTCGAGCCGGTCCTTGAGGGTGCCGCCCTTGATGTAGGGCATCACCAGATAGGGGGTACTGTCCTGTTCGCCGTAGTCGTAAACCTGGAGGATGTGCGGGTGGGTCAGCGAGGCGGCGCTGGAAGCCTCGCGCTCGAAGCGTTTCAGGAAGTCGGGCTCTTGCGCCAGGTTGGTGGGCAGCACCTTCACCGCCGCCTCGCGCCCCAGGCGCAGGTGCGTGGCGCGGTAGACCTCGCCCATGCCCCCCTTCCCGATCCGCTCCTCCAGCCGATAGGCCCCGAGAACTCTGCCGTCCGGTACCGACATCGGTTCGTCTCCTCCACGCCAGTGCCGCACAACGAACCCGTCTCGAGATGTGGCGCGAGCGACCGAGGGCCACTCCTCCCGCCGCCCGGACTTGCACCAGGAGGCCAGTCTACCCGAATAGGCGCTGTTCACGGCATCGGGGGTATCGCGCCACAGGTTCGCGCCCCCGCCACGTAGCACACGACAGGGGCGCGAGGCGGGGACGCTGGCCAATACCGCGAGCGGTTAGGGGTTGCGGGAGATCTTCATCGAGCTGATCATCTTACTGAAGAAGTCGTCGAGATTGCCGTCGTAGTCGCTGTACACCGAGTTGAGGCGGAAGCGCCACGGCACCTGCTGATTCAGGCCGAGTCCGATGTAGGCGTAGCAGAGTTCCTGCTTCGAGTTGAAAGTGGTGCCGAGCGACGCGAAGGTGATGCCGGAGAAGGTGTTGTTGCGGGTGACATCCTGCCCCGCCTCCGGGTGGTCCTTCTTGATGTCCTCGTTGTAGTACCGATCGCGCAGCACATCGATGTTGCCCGCAGGGTCGCGCACGCCGGTCGTGGCGATCAGCACCCAGAGGCCATTGTCGTAGGGCTGGTCCACGCCCGGCCCGTAGAAGTAGACCCGCCCCTCGCTGGCGCGCGAATCGTCAACGGTCCAGCCAGGCGGGTAGAACATCGCGAACGGCACCTTGGCATTTCCGGAGTAGGTGTTCCAACCGGCCGGGGCCGCGCCGGTCGGCACGCCGGTGGTCGGGCCACCGCTCGGCGCGGCGCTCGGGCGAGGGGTCGGGGGAACCGATGGGGCGGCGCTCGGGCGCGGCGTCGCCGTGATCACCGGCGCTGAAGACGGCGCAACACTCGGTCGGGCGGTCGGCGCGACGGACGGGGCCGTGCTCGGTGCCGTACTCGGGAAGAGCGGCACGGTCGAGGCGGTGGGGTTCGGCGCGGCCGATGGGGCGACCGAGGGGGCCGCCGATGGCGCGGCGCTCGGTGCCGTGCTGGCCGCCACGGTTGGCGCGGCAGACGGGGCGACCAATGGCACCGCGCTCGCGACCGGCCTGGTGGCCGTCGGTGCGCTCGCCGTCAGCGTCGCGTTCACGTTCGCGGCGACAACCGCGACCGTGGCCGTTCCCGGTACGTTCGCTTGCACCGTCGGTGTGGGGCTGCCGCCGAGGCGCGAGGCGAGCACGGCCACCCCGCCGATGCAGGCCAGCAGCAACACCGCCAGGCCGCCGAGGATGCCGAAGAGGATGCCGCGAGTATTCGACTTGCGCGGCGACACCCCGCCGCCACCGGGGCCAGGAGGTGGCCCGCCATATGGCGGCATACCGCCGGGCGGGGGCGTGCCATACGGCGGTGCCCCACCATATTGCGGCACACTGCCGGGCGGGGGCGTGCCATATGGCGGCGCACCATAGGCGGGCGGGCCACCTTGCGGCGGGGGCGTGCCGCCGTAGCTGCCCATCGGGGGGCCGGAGGTGACCGTCGCCCCCTGGCCGGTGCCGTAGGGCGGCGGCGTGACACCCGTCGGCGGCGGTGCCGACCAAGCCGGCGCCCCGACATTCGGCTGTGTGGCGGTCGGTTGACCCGGCCAATTGCCAGCCGGGTTCGTCATGCCCACCACCGTGGCGGCGATACCGCCGACAACGGGGGCGATACCGGGGGCGGGGACGACCAGGCGACCACCTTCGCCGAGGGCGGCGGTGAGGTCGGCCATCAGGGCCGCCCCGGTCTGATAACGCTGGTTGGGATCCTTCGCCAACGCCTTCGCCACCACCGCCTCCGCTCCAGGCGGCAAGGCCGGGTCGGCGGCGCGCAACGGCCCGATCGGCAGGGGGTCCTGGAGGTGCTTCATCAGCACCTCCACGGTGCTATTGCCGCCGTAGGGCACCTGCCCCGTTAACGCCTGGTAGAGTACCACCCCCATCGCGTATAAGTCCGAGCGCGCGTCCGCCCGCCCCTGCGCCTGTTCCGGGGCCATGTACTCCGGCGTCCCCACGCCGGTGCCCGTGCGGGTCAGCCCCTCCGCGCCGGCCAGGGCCTTCGCGATGCCGAAGTCGGCCAGGTAGAGCCGCCCCCGTCCATCCAGGAGCATATTGGCCGGCTTCACATCCCGGTGGACCAGGCCCTGCTGGTGGGCATAATCCAGCGCCAGCGCCAACTGTCCCAGGTGGCTCAACAATTCCGCGTGCGGCAACTGGCCGGCCGCCAGGCGCTCCTTCAGCGTGCCGCCCTTGATGTAGGGCATCACCAGATAGGGCGCACCCTCCGACTCCCCATACTCGTAGACCGGCAGCACGTTCGGGTGATCCAATCTGGCCGCCGACGCCGCTTCCCGCTCGAAGCGCGCCAGGAAGTCTTCTTCGCCCGCCAGGTGGGCGGGCAAAACCTTCACCGCCCGCTCACTCCCCAGCTTCGTGTGGGTCGCCCGGTAGACCTCGCCCATCCCGCCACGACCGATCCGCTCGGCCAGGCGGTACGACCCGACTATCCGCCCTTCTCCCGCGCCCGTCATCCGCCGTATCTCCTTCTTCTCTCGTCCGTGTCCTCTCTATGTGGTAGCCGCACCCTGTCCGCGTCCTGTTCACGTCGCATCGCCTGCGCCCCTGGAGCGACGGCGGTTCGGCTGGCCCGACGTGTGGATGATGTCCCTCGTTCACCATACCCCGGCGCGCGCATCGATCGCGCCGATCGTCTACCGGATCATCCGCTATCGGCTAGTACGTCGCCGTGGCACCGCCTGTTTCTCCCCGGTCCTGCCGAGCATGTCGGCGACCGGTCACGGCTCGCGAATTGGACCGGCGCGCGACAGGTCGAGGCGGGCGAACACTTCAACGCGTCGCGCAGCGCGGCGACGCGACAACGCCCTCCCACGCGGGCGGCGATGAGCAAAAAACGAGCGGTGTGCGACACATTAGCTCGTCGGAAAAGCGCCGTGCGGAGTGTCTACAGTGTATCTCAGGCACTCGCCTCGCGCAACGAAAGTGATGCCCGACGACAGCGGCACGGCGCACGGTTGCACGACCGCGTTCGCCAACCGAATCAGTCGGCGGGGGTGCGGATACGCGGGCCGTCCAGCGCGCCGACCGTGCTACAATTCCCGATCTGCCGCGCTTTGCTGCGGTGTCATCCGACCAGCGGGAGCCCCTATGCCCACCCAAACGCCGTACAGCGCGCAGGTCATCGATCACTTCGCCGCGCCGCGCAACCTCGGACGACTCCCCGACGCCAACGGTCGCGGGGTGGTCGGCGATCTGCAGACCGACGATGTGCGGATCGAGATCGCGATCCGCGTCGAAGGGGGCCGAATCGCGGCGGCGCGCTTCCGCACATTCGGCTGTAGCGCCGCCATCGCCGCGTCGTCCATCGCCACCACGCTGATCGCCGACCGGACGGTCCAGGCGGCGGCCGACATCACCCCCGCCCAGATCGCCGCCGCGCTCGGTGGCCTCCCGCCCGAACGTCTCTACGCCCCGGAGATGGCCGCGATGGCGGTCCACCGGGCCGTCGCCGATTGGGAACGCCACGTCGAAGGAGTCACCTCGTGAATGAAGAACGCCAGTCCTACGCCCATCGCGTCAAGCCGGGCGGGCGCATCCACCTCAAGCGGTACGATGCGGCGGCGACCGGGGAACTCACGAAAGACGAGGGTGGGGAACTCCTCCGCAAGCTCGACCATGAGCTGGCCGAACTCCAGGATCTGCTCTATGCCGCCGGGCAGCAGAGCCTCCTGCTCATCCTCCAGGGTCTCGACACGAGCGGCAAGGACGGCACGATCAAGCGGGTACTCAAGGAAGTGAACCCGGCGGGCTGCCACATCGTCAGCTTCAAGGTGCCGACAACGGATGAATTGGCGCACGACTTCCTCTGGCGTATTCATGCCGGGGTGCCCGCGCGCGGCCAACTCGGCGTCTTCAATCGCTCCCATTACGAGGACGTGCTGGTGACCCGCGTCCACAATCTCGTGCCGGAGCAGATTTGGCGCGCGCATTACGCGCAGATTAACGACTTCGAGCGACTGCTGACCGGGACCGGCACGATCGTCCTCAAGTGCTACCTGCACATCAGCAAAGGGGAGCAGGAGGAACGGCTGATCGCCCGCGAGCAGGACGTCACGAAGGCCTGGAAGCTCTCGGCGGGCGACTGGATCGAGCGCCGTTCCTGGGAGGCCTACACCGCCGCCTACGAGGATGCGCTCAGCGAGTGCAGCACCAAAGACGCACCCTGGCACATCATCCCCGCCGACAAGAAGTGGTTCCGCAACCTCGCCGTCGCGCAACTCCTCGTGGAGGCGTTGCGCCCCTACAAAGCCGGTTGGCTGGCGCACCTGGACGCGATCGGGCAGCGCGAACTCGTCGCCGTGCGCGCGGCGCGCGGCGCGGCACCGGAGGCTGCGGACACCGCAGAGGCCGCAGATGCCACCGCGCCGGGCGACCAATGATCGCGCGTCGGAGCGACCACTCTGCGCCGCAGCACACGGCCCGGACCACCGGCGCGCGGCGACCCATGCGACCGCGCCCGGTGCGCCGTCGGGTCGCCCCACGACCCGGCTGAGTCGCCGTGTCTCGAACGCCCGCACCGCCCTTCTCCCCGAGCAGGCGTGCATTCCTCGGACGAGTAGCCCGCGCCGGGGGCGTGTTCGCTTGTGCCCTGCCGACGCTCGTCGGCTGTGTCGCAGCCCGACGCGAGCCGCGACCGTGGGAGGGGCGCTTCCTGACGATCGTCACGGCTGGCGGTGCGGTGCGGCAGGCATTGCGCGTCGGACTCTTCGCGCCATTCGCGGAGGCCACCGGCTGCCGGGTGTCGGAGAGCGTCCTGCCGATCGACGACCTGGTCGTTGAACTGCGGCGGCAGATAGCCGAGCGGCGGATCGAATGGGATATCGTCGCGCTCGACGCTCCCAGACTGGCGGTTCTGGCGCGCGACGAATCGCGCCCACTGGCGCGCTTGGAGCGCCAGCCGGACGCGGCGAGCGCCCCATTACCGTTATGGCTACGCGAGAGCGGCGTGGCAATCCTGGGCGACACCCTCGCGCTGGCGGTGCGCTCCGGCCCGTTCAACGGGGCGCTGCCGCGAGATTGGGGCGCGGCGTGGGACACAGGGCGCTTCCCCGGCCCGCGCTATTTCCCGCGCGATCCGGTCGGACTCCTCGAAATCGCCCTACTCGCCGATGGCGTGGCGGTCGAACGGCTCTACCCGCTCGACCTCGATCGCGCCTTCCGCGCGCTCGACCGACTCCGCCCGGCGATCCACACCTGGTGGCGGCAGGCGGCACGGGGCGACGAGGCCCTGACACTCGGCCAGGCCGATCTCGCCCTCGCGCGCGGGGGCGACCTCCGCGCCGCGCTCGCCACCGGGGCCAGCGCGGCGTTGGCCCCGCTCCCCATGCCGTCGCTGCTGCTCACCTTCGCGGTCCTGCAGGGTGCGCCGAATGCCGACCTCGCCCGCGATTTCCTCGCCTATGCGACGGGTCCAACGGCGCAAACGTCATTCGGCGAGCAGGGCTATCGCCCGATAACGGCCCTCGATACGCCCGGAACATTCGCGCCCGATCTCACTTGGTGGGGCGAACAGGGGCGAGACGCCCTCGCACGATTCGCGCAATGGCTGGCGCGCTGACGGCAACAGACATCGGTGGGGTGCGAGGGGCTTCAGGATTCGTTTCATCAGTCGATGTCAGGTTATGTTCCTTCCCCCGGACCCCACAGCTTCGGCTTCCGAGGCGCGGCACGAACCGCCAGCCGTGCTCACGCGCTCTTGGCCTCCGCCAGACTCACCTCGGTCACACCGGCAGGCCCGACCGCGCGCCGCTGTTGCTCGGCGCGGCGCAGGCGCGTCGCGGGCGAGAGCGCGCGTTCCAGCAGCAGGAGCGCGGTGTTCACGAGCAGCGCCAGGCCGCCGACAAGCAACGCCCCGGCCCAAATCTTATCGGCCCGCCCGCCCTGCGAGATGCCCTGGAAGAGCAGGACGCCCAGCCCACCCGCGTTGAACTTCGCGCCGATCGTGGCGATGCCGATGCAGACGACCGCCGCGATACGGACCCCGGCCAGGATCACCGGCAGGGCCAGCGGCATCTGCACGCGCCGCCACACTTGCCAGGCATTCATCCCCATCCCGCGCGCGGCCTCGATGATCGCGCGGTCGATACCGGTGAACCCCGCGACGATATTGCGTACCAGGATCACCTGGGCGTAGATGATCAGCGCCACGGTGACGCTCTTCGCATTCAACCCGGTCACGGGGATAAGCAGAACGATCAGGGCCAGGCTGGGTATCGTGTAGAGGAGTCCGAGCAGGCCCATCACCGGGCCATTGAGGGCCGGGCGATTGGCGAGGAGGGTGCCGACCGGCAGGGCGATCAGCAGGGCGATCAGCAGGGCCGCCCCGGTGATTTGCAGATGGGCCAGCAGATATTCGCGCACGATCTCGCTGTTGGCACGGATATAGGCCAGCCCTTCCAGCGGGCCGGGCGTCGCGGCGAGCGGCAGGCGGGGGATCACACCAACACCCGCGTACTCGCGGCGGCGCGGATCTGCTCGAGCGCCAACAGCCCCACGGGTCGCTCCCCTTCGCGCACGACGAGCGTTGGCGCACCGGAGCGCAGCAGCAGCGACAACGCCTCGCGCAGACTCTCGTTCGCCGCGATCGTCGGCTCGTCGTCCGGCGGTCGGCCCGACCCGAGCGGCACCATCGCGCCCACCACCCGCAGCAGGCCGAGGCGGCGGACGATGTCGCCCGCCCCGAGCAATTCGGCGATGAACTCGTCAGCCGGGCGGGTGAGGATATTCAGGGGCGTGTCGTACTGCACGATCTTCCCGTCGCGCATCACCACGATCCGGTCGGCGAGGCGCAACGCCTCCTCCACATCGTGCGTTACGAAGAGGATCGTCTTCCGCACCTTGCGCTGGAGGCGGATCAATTCGTCCTGCAAGGCCTCGCGCGTGATCGCGTCGATCGCGCTGAACGGCTCGTCCATCAGGATCACGCCAGGGTCGGCCGCGAGGGCACGCGCCAGCCCCACCCGCTGCTGCTGCCCGCCGGAAAGCTGCGCCGGGTAGCGCCCGCGATATTCGTCCGGCGAGAGTTCGATCAGCGTCAGCAACTCGTCGATCCGCGCGGCGGTGCGCTCCTTGTCCCAGCCGAGCAGGGATGGCACCACGGCGATGTTCTGCGCGACTGTCATGTGCGGGAAGAGGCCCGTCTGCTGGATGACGTAGCCGATCTGGCGGCGCAATTCGGTCAGCGGCAGCTTACGCACGTCGGTATCGTCGATGAAAATCGTGCCATCGGTCGGCTCGTAGAGCCGATTGACCATTTTCAGCAGGGTCGTCTTGCCGCAACCCGACGGCCCGAGCAGCGTGACGAACTCGCCCGCCTCCACCTGAAGGCTGCAATCGTCGACCGCCGCCCGCGCCGCGCCGGGGAAGAGTTTGGAGATGTGGTCGAAGCGGATCGATCGCATAGGGCCTCTAGGGGGAGTGATAGTCGCGCGGTCGAAGGTCGAAGATCGAAGGACTCTTGATGCGGGGCGGTGCTGCTCAACGGGTGCTTCCCCTCCTTCGACCTTCGACCTTCGACCTTCGACCTTCGACCGCGCGACCGCGCGCTTACTTCTTGATCAGGCCCTGTTCCTGCAGGAACTGCTTGGCGACAGCGGCGGGCTCCTTCTTGTTGCCGGTGACTTCGTTGTTGAGCCGCTGCATCACGTCATTCGTCATCTTGGGGGCCAGCTTGTTCAGGATGTCCTTGATCGCGGGGTTCTTGTCCAGCACTTCCTGGCGCACGACCGGGGCCAGCGCGTAGTTCGGGAAGAAGTTCTTGTCGTCTTGCAAGACGACGAGCTTGTACTGCGCGAGTTCGCCATCGGTGCCGAAGGCGACCACCACATCGGCTTGGCCGCTGGTGAGCGCCTGATAGCGCAGCCCCGCGTCGGCCCCCTTGTACTCCTTCAGCTTGAAGCCGCCGTAGGCACCCACCAGGCCCTTCAGGCAGTCCTCGCGCTCGGCGCACTCGGCGGGGCCGATCATCGTCAACTGCCCGGCCTTCCCGGCCATGTCCGAGAGGGTCTTGACGCCGAGCTGCGTCGACTTGTCGGCGGTCATCGCGAACGCCTGCGTGTTGTTCATCGGCGCAGCGTCGAGCCAGGTGAAGTTGTACTTCTCCTTGTAGCCCTTCGAGACGGCGTCGAAGACCGCCTTGGCGTCGCTCTGCGCGGGGAGCTTCAGCACCGTCACCAGACCGGTGCCGGTGTACTCGGGATAGAGGTCCAGTTCCTTCGTCTCCATCGCCTTCTGCGCGGCGGCGGTCGGCAGATCGGTCTTCAGCACGACCTTGTAGCCCACCTCTTCGAGCAGCAGCTTGTACATGTTGCCGACGATGTACTCCTCGGCGAAGTCCTTGGTACCGACATTGATCGTCACCGAACTATTCGCGGCGGGCACCGCCGCACCCGCGCCGGGGGCGACCGTGGCGGTGGCCGTGCCGCCGCAAGCCACCAGGATCGGTACCAGCAGCCCGAAAACAAACGTCAGCGACAGCAGGCGTAATCGGCGTGTGCGAGACATCGAACTCCTCCATTCCAAGACAACGATCGGGACGGCTATCCATATGCCACCGCTCAGCGCGGCGGTTGTACGGCACGTTGTAGCGCGCTCATCCCCAGTTCCGCGCACAGCGCCATCAGCGCCACCGGGATTGCGCCGACCAGCAGGATCTTGTTGTCGAACTGGGCGAAGCCGAGCGTGATGTAGAGGCCCAGCCCGCCCGCCCCGATGAACGCGGCCAGGGTCGCCGAGGCGATCACCTCAGTTAGCGCGATGCGGATGCCAGCCAGCATCACCGGCAGGGCCAGGGGGAGCTCGACCCGGCTCAGGGTTTGGGCCGGGGACATCCCCATGCCCATGGCCGCCTCGCGAATCGCGGGATCGATCCGGCGGAAGGCCGTGTCGGTGTTGATCAGGATCGGCGGCAGGGCGAGCAACGTCAGCGCGATCAGCGCGGAGGTGCGACCGAGGCCGAAGTAGGGGAGCGCCAGGAAGAGGATCGCCAGGCTGGGGATCACGCGGAGGGTGTTGACGGCGTTGATGAACGCCAGGGCCGCAAATCGTGAGCGCGACGTGAGGACGCCGAGCGGGACGCAAAAGGCGATCCCGATGCCGATCGCGATCAGCACCAGTTGCAGATGGGTCCCGAGCGCGGCGCGGAAACGCTCGCCATCGTGCAGCGCGTAGTCAAAAGCCTGCGCAAAGACATTGCGCTCGGACGAATCCACGAAAATCCATCTCCCCGCCCTACGGCTGGCGGCCTACCGTTGTTCAAGCTATATTCGACCGCCACAATCGCGGCGGTGGATCGTACCTCTGCGGCGTGAGATGAAACGTGAGATGCGGAACGTCTGCGCCGATCGATGGCGTGGTGCGGAGCGAAGGGGATGAAGGCGAGTCGCGAGCCACATAGCGGGACTGGGCCGCTTCCCACACTCCAACGGTGACCGATTGCAATCCATTCCCGGCGGCTACATTGAGATACTTCCGATTGCGTTGCCCAGGCCGCGACGAACCCGACACGCGCCATGAGCCAGTCGCCAACTCTTGCATAAACGGTGCCACTGTTCCCCCACTACGCCCGACGTTCCCCCAGGGCCACCTGCCAACCACCGCCCAGAAGATGGGCGTCTGTAGGCAGCAGTCGCCGACATACGTTGGGATAGACAAAAGTTAATCCCTACCCATGGGGACATTCAACCGGGGACGATCACCGATCCGGCACTATCGCAATCGCGCCCTGCCCCCGACAGGAAGACACTGTGGCAGGTCGTTGTGGTTGATCCGGTCGGCCAACACCATGGCCCGCCCGACCTCGCCAAAGGGGCGATCGGTCGTGTGGTTAGGGACGCGAGGGGGAAATGACCCTACCGACTCACGAGGGCCACGCCGCTGACGGCTGATCGCCGTGTGGGCTTCGCCCTGCAGGTGAACTCACGAACAGTTTATAATTGAGAATATGGTGCGCGCGAGCCGAACGGTAGCCGTGGTCAGCGGTCGACGGAACCGCATAAAGCATCGACCGACGATATTCTATTACCGTGATTGCTAGTTGCCGTGCATGTGCCGCACCCCGGAGAATGGTGTTGCTTGAAGACACCAGTAGCACGAGGAGGGCACATGGACGACACGCTGATGGTAACGGCATACGTGGTGATTGA